>Ga0268263_1000234_pt1 | contig 119970 bp, 104 predicted proteins | sample Biomet5_FD_190358 | JGI IMG/M metagenome (GOLD analysis project Ga0268263, IMG submission 190358) | Microbial communities from bioreactor (seeded with sewage sludge) at LBNL, California, USA - Biofuel metagenome 5 (SPAdes) (version 4) | ecosystem: Engineered > Bioreactor > Anaerobic >... | reverse complement strand
TTACCCTTAGCGACTACATTATCCGAGCTGTCGACTACTTCAAAGCTGAATTCGTCTGCCGTAAGATCCCTGCCGCTCAGTGTCTTCGTAGCTTCGAGATTGATGCTCCCGCTTGCGTCATAGCTGTTATCGAATGTCGTATCAGATGGATAAGTCGGTACTGCTATCAGATTGCCATTCCCGTCATCATGTACATTCATGCTGACCTTGACGACGCTGGTGTCATATGTTACTCCGCCTTCCTTGTCGGCGTCGGCAGGTATCTTCTCCTTTATCTCATAGTAGTATGTTCCTGCTGCGGTATACGGTATGCTGCTGAATGTTATATGTCCGTCGGCATCATTCTTTACTGTTGCTTTATATCCGTTTGCGACCGGATTGCCGCTGGCATCTACCTCTGTGAGATCAAAGCTGAATTCGTCAGCTTTAAGAGTCCTGCCTGTCATGACTTTGCTAAGGGATATCTGCCCAGTGCCTTCTGTATTATAGACGTTCTCGAACAAAGCATCTTTCGCATCAAAGGTCTTGCCGTCCATGACGGTGGATGCCTGCAGATTGCCGCTGCTGTCTTTTGTGACCGTCACAGTAACTTTGTAAGTCTTGTCTGAGTAAGTCACTCCGCCCAGCGCTCCTGTCGCGGGTTTTATTTCTTTTATGGTATAAGTATATGTCCCAGGTTCATTATATGTCATCTTCCCGAATGAAACTGTCTGAGTATTCCCGCTTATAGCTGTAGTGCTGACAGTATCGATAGGATCTGCTGTAGTATCCGTTCCTTCATAAAGTCCGAACGTGAACACATCTCCGGTCTTCAGGGTCCTGCCTGTGAGCTTCTTGGTCGCTCCCAGAGTGACCTCGGCAGCAGTCGGCGTGAATACATTAGTAAACTGTACTTCCGAACTGCAGTCATATGTGCCATAATCGAAATGACTTATCTTGCCGTTGCAGTTGAGGATTATCTTTCCGCCGCTTACGGAGAATGTATAATTCCCTATGCTGTTCTTGTCCAGAAGACCATATGTCCCTTTTGTGAAGGTTATGCCCGTTCCGTTTATAAAGTAGAAAGTGTCACCTGCGGTAGAAGGATCCAGAGCCTTTATCTGTGTCTCAAGAGATGTCTGTTCCAGACCGCTCAAAGCATTCTGTGTCCAGACTATTGCATAAGTTGCCTGTTTTACCAGTGCAAAAGTGCTTCCGTCCGCAGTCTCATAATGTGTCAGTCCGCCGGTCCCGCCTTTGACGAAATCAGTGATCTGTTTTACGGAATCATTCACCTGAGTGGCAGTCAGCTGTCCGTCTTTGTATTCCACTTTCACTTTGACAGTTTTCCCGCTGGTGTCATATGTCACACCTGTCATAGGATCTGCAGGTACTACTTCTTTGATAACATATGTATGTGTCCCTACGTCACCTATATGGTATGTTATATCCGAAAAGTCTATAGTTCCGTCAGCCTTGCTGGTTCCTGTCGCTACTGCACTGGAACCGATATTGCCGGATCCGTCCTTTTCATATGCTTTGAAAGTGAAGTCGCCATCTTTCAGTGCCTTGCCGACCAGATTTTTGGTTGCCTTGAAATTGAATACGGCTGTGCCTGTGAAAGAGTTAGTAAACTCGGGAACAGCTCCTCCGTTCAAAACAGTTCCTCCGGTTCCCGCGCCTTTATAATATGTAACTTCCGTTTTAAGCAGTCCGTCTTTGTCGGGATCGGTAACTTTTACTGCTGCGGTATATACGTCACCGGAATAATTTATATTGGTGTTGCTTCCGGCTGCCTCTGTAATCCTGTAATAGAATGTATGCCCTGCATCATCCTGATTATAACTGATGGCGCTGAAATCCACAGAACCGTCTGCGGCATTTTTGACGGTCTCGCTCCAGGCATCGCTTCCTGTAAGAGCACTGCCGCTGGAATCTGCCGCCTGGATCCTGAAACTGAAATCGTTGCCGCTGAGTCCGGCGTCATATGTCTTATGAGCGCTCAGCGATGCAGTTCCTGCAGCGTAATATTTTTTATAATAAAGTTTGATTATATTTTGGCTGTCATTCTGTACTATTGTAAGTTTATTCGAACTGCTGTTATTGCCATATCTGGTCAGAGAGCTCTGGAAATCGCATCCGGATTTTGCACCGTGATCGATCATAGCCTGAGTAACGGTCTTGTCAGAGCATCCTACTATGGCTGCAGCATTCGAAGTAAGCGAAGTATCCTGTACATATGTTTCACCGTTATCATAGCTGTAATAATACTGGACCGAATAGTGGGTGATATCCAGTTCAGGATCTTCGAAATCCCTGGTCTGCTCAGTACCGTTCTGGTCTGTATATTTGAGCTGAGCCCCGTTGTTGGTCGCTACCTTTGTGAGATCCTTTCCCACATTGCCTGTCAGATCATCTATATTAAGCTTCACATAGTATGTAAGGGTATATTCACCTGCTGCAAGGTCGCCGTCGCTCAGCGTCCATTTGTATGTATCGGTAGCCGAATCATATTCTGCTTTCTTGCCGTTGACGCCGGAAGGCGCCGTAACGGTTACAGGATAGCTGGAATCTCCGGTTATTGCCTTGAATTTATATTCTTTTCCGGCCACTGTGCCGTATCCCACGGGATCTGTGACAACTGCGCCTGTTCCTGCAGCTACATTCTCGATCTCTGCACTTATGGAATCGAAAATGCCCTGCAGATTGCCTGAGGTCTGATAATAATTGCCTTTGTCGGCAATTGATTTCATGACGTTCTCGGCATTGCTGCTCCCGCCTATATCGAACCCTATTGAATACATTGTATATCCGGCCTGCTTGGCAAAAAGAGCCTCCGAAACAGTGGCAGTACCGTTCTCCGTTATATGCCTGCCGTCTGCCCAGTAATCCTGGCCCCAGTCACCCCAGCCTCCTTGTGATGTCAGATCATAGCTATAACCGTATCCGATATTACTTCTGTAATTAAAATCTGTAAGAACACTGGAAAATTTCGTATTGTCGTAGTTGTAACTTGTCATATCCGCATCCGTCGATGCACGGCCATGCGATGCCTTGTAACTATATGTAGGTTCTCCGTCGCTCAGCACTATTATGAACCGGTTGTCCGGTGTCTGGCCTGTGTCGTCTTTTACCGAAGACATCAAAGTCCTGGCGCTGTTTATACCTGCCTGGATATTCGTGCCGCCGCCGGCATCTATGCCGTTGATCTTTTGCTTAAGGCTGCTGGCAGTGTCAGAGAACCCGGCCTCAGTTTTGGCATTTTCTGCATATGATACCACTGCTACTTTTACATCAGCATTATCGATAGCAAGAACATCGTCAACAAAACTCTTTGCAGCATTTTTAAGATCGCTTATCTTGCCGTTGTCATTCATGCTCCCGGATCTGTCCAGGACAAGGACGATCCTTGTCGACTTTTGCTTGACTATCTGCTGGTCGGTACAGTTGACTTTAAGCTGCACCTTGGCTATGCCCTGGTCTTTTGCCGAAGTTCCGCTCACCCATTCAGCCGATTTGCTTACCGAAACAGAATCGCCGCTGTTTCCTCCTGAGCTGGCAAAAGCGAAAGACGGCGTTGCGAACAGCATAGTCAGTGCCAGGAGCCATGCCAGCGCTTTTCCCTTGAATCCTTTCATACTACTCATTTCGATTTTCCTCCGTTCCGGGTAATTTTTCATTTCATGCGACCGATCTTAAATAAAATGAAAAACTACCGTTATACTAACAAGTATCGTAACGGTAGCTGGCTGTCTTGTTGTATGAAATCAGTAAAATATCCCCCACCTGTGACAAAAATACCCTCGATGCAATTTTACTGAGTCAATCCCAAGACCCTGTAGTTTTGCGTCACAGCCTCACAGCTGCTTTGCCTTTTGCATTACATGCGGCCAAATAAAAAAGCCGCCATAATCTTCTCATTCAATGGCAGCTGGCTATCTTGCGTTTCGTCTGCAACCCTTTTGATAATGCATGAACCCAAGACCCTGTAGTTTTGCGTCACAGCCTCACAGCTGCTTTGCCTTTTGCATCTCTGTTTCCCTGTGGTCAGAATATATCAATCATGTGAAGATGTCAAGTTTTTTTTATGTTATTACAGAAAAAACGGACATGATGTCCGATTTTTCTGTAATTTAGTTATATATTTTTTGTTGAGGTTTTCCTGTATGTTCAGGCAGTAAAATCCCGCCTTATTTTTGCCAGCTGTTTCTTTTTTATCTCCTTCAGTCGTGCGCCTTCTGTCTTTGTGCCTACGTACCATATGATCAGGCCGGCAGCGATAAGAGCCAGTCCGCCCCAGCGGCAGGCGTCGAGCATTCCCCAGAAGTCACTGAAAAAGCCGGTCTTATATGTTTCAAGATAATATTCCTCTCCCCAGCTGCCTTCGTAAAGGTAAAGCAGTACAGAACCCAGGAGAGCTGCTGCTCCGGACAGAAAAACATATATGCCTATATTTATGGTATCTCCGAGAGCCAGCTTCGTTTTCGGATTCAGGGGATACAGTTCTTGATCTTCTTTATATCTTCCCTTGTATACCCATTTGCAGACCAGATATAATACCAGACTTGTCAGCAGAAGCAGAAATCCTGAAATAAAATATTCGGTTCCGTTGACATAAAGTGCTATTATGGAAATAATAAACGGCAGAGTAGTCATTATGTTCAGTCCTGCCTTGCCGCCGGGCATAACATAAAGTCCCTTTTTCCTTCTTTCTTCCACAGGATATTCTTTTCTGAGTTTTCTCACGCATACCGAAAGAAGCATGTAAAGGTAAAGCTGCAGCGGAGTGGTAGCCATTATCAGTGTCGTGAAATTCAGTTTGCATAGAAGAACGGTAAAACATGCCATAACTATGATCGCCACATGCGGTACTCCGCGTTTCTGGCTCACCTTGCAGAGGAACTGCGGGAAAAGGTTGTCATCAGCCATTACGAAGAAGCATCTCGAACCCGATGTTATATATGAATTGAATATGGAACAGTTGGAAAGTATCGCGATCACCAGGAAAGCCAGGCCTGCCCACATGCCTATGTTCTGGATCAGCACGTCCATGTATCCGACCGCATGAGCTCCCGAAGTCGCCCAGCTTCTCCATGCCCCTACTGAAGCCAGACCTGCCAGAGTAGGCAGCAGATAGCTGAGTCCTATTATAGGCTGCGCTATGATCAGTCCTTTCGGGATTACCTGAGGATCCTCCACTTCTTCCGCCATATTGGCCATACATTCGTATCCGCAGAACATCCATACAGCGATGCAGATGCTTCCTCCGAGACTTCCTACAACGCCTTCGTCTTCGTTTATGAACGGTTCGAAAGGATTGCAGTTCCAGTTGGCGAATCCGACTATCGTCACTGCCGAAAAACCTATTATGACAAGTATCGACAGAACTGTGCTTACTACCGAGACTTCCTTGAGCCCCATGAGATTTACGATCGTAAAAATTATTATCATCGCGATTTTGATCGCATAACTTTCAAAAGCTGAAAGATGGACGAATTTCCCGATGTATCCGGCTACCAGGACAGTATAAAGTGCCTGCTGCAGCCATATGCTGGCTCCGTTCCAGAAGCCTACCTGCCAGCCCCAGAACTCTCCCAGAGCATCACGGCACCAGATATATACGCCGCCTTCCGATGGCAGCAGCGAACCCATTTCAGCTATCATCTCACTGATGGGAAAAGCCCAGAGTATCGGGAATACTATGAGCAGCGTAAGGGTAAGTCCCGGACCGCTGAGAGGGATCATCTCTTCGATGCCGAAGGCTCCGGCTGCCACAAGGCAGTAGATCATAAAAACTATGCCCCATACTCCCATCTTATTCTTCTTAAGACCCGCAACGCCGTCAACACGCTGCGGTTTCGCCTCAACGTTCTTTTCGTTCATATCGCACCTCCTTTTCATAAGAGAAAATAAATTATTTCCGGCTGCCGATTCCATAGCAGCCTGTCTGCGTTATGCCGTCTGTTCAAAGCTTTGCTGTTTTTGTCTCCAGAGTTATGCCCAGGTCTTCTGCCTGGCGGAAATAATAATCGACCTGTTCGTATGTAAGCATATCCGAAGATATCAGTCCGCGCTGAGTGAACATGTCATTCACGAACATTTTTGTGAAAAGCGCCCCTCCCTGGCCTGTAAGATACATTTCGGCAGTAAGTCCTGCCCTTCTGAATGATTCTTCAAGTCCCGGAGCAAAAACATGAGTTTCGACCCTTATCTTTCTGCCGTCTTTTTCCCCGTATGCTTCCACTGCCATGCATCCGGTGTCCGAGATCAGGCCTTCATCTATTATCCCTTTTATTTCATCATGATATTTTGGCGCCGGAGGTATATGGGCAAGCACTACGTCGAAAGGAACGACTTCCCTTCCGTTGACCATTTCTGTTTTTCGGGAAAGCAGGCCTGCTCTGTACAGCGGCTCCGCAAAACGTATCCCGGAACCTGCGTATTTGAAATATATATTTTTTGCCCCTTTGAAAAATTTCTCTGAATTGAGCCCCATATGTACCGGTTCGTCATGCTCATGCTCGACGAACTTCACTTCCTCGTCAAGATAATCATATTTTCTGTATATGGGTTCGCTGAAAGGATCTTTGCGTACTATCCTGCCGTTTTCAAAAGCATATGACTGCCCGCTCATATCGATCAGAGCAGAAACGGGAGACCACCAGAAAGGCAGGAAACGCTTTGCTTCGACGCCTTCGTAGACTATGTTATATATGGTGTCGCAGGAGTCCAGTCTGCGCATGGCGTCTCTGGCTGCGACGCATATAAGTCCAGGCGCCGATCCTGTTCCTATGACCGCAGTCCTGTTTATTGCTGCGAAACGTTTTCCGTATTCGTCGTATAATATTTTTATGCCGTCCACCCAGTTTTCATGGAGTTCCGGAGTCTCTGCGGCAGCAAAATCCTGATAGTCCGTACCTGCTTCCAGCGCTGCATCCAGGACTTTTTTCCCGAACTTCAGCGGAAGGGCGTTCACAATGATATCCGCGCCTTTTGCGGCTGCTGCTATGTTTTTCATATCCGATGCGTCTACTTTTTTCCCTCTGCCTTTCTTCAGACCCTTTACAAGTTCAGCGACTGCCCTTTCGTCATAGTCCGCACAGATTATTTCTCCTACGCCCGGCTCCTTATCCATCAGTTTTGCAACAGTGGAACCCTGGGCTCCTGTCCCAAGTATCATGATCGTTTTCATATTTCACCTCGCTGATATGATATTTTTCATTTATATAAGTATATCCGCGGTCAGTGCTAATAAAAATAATTTTTTTGACATCTTTCATAACATTTACTGCGGACTTGACACTATGCCAGACGCAGCAGAGTGCATATCTCAGAATGTCAGCGCAAGTTCTCATATGTTTTTTCGCAAAATAATGATTCTTTTGATTCTTTTCTTTGACAAAAATGTCCGTGCTTGTTATTGTAAAATAAAATAAGGAGTATCATATTATGTTATTTGAAAGTATCGTATTTCAGAACGGTCTTCCTTTTTCTGTATGCTTTTCCAGCATACTTGAGGAAAATTACCACTGTCACAGGGAAATGGAGATAAATTTCGTGCTGCAGGGAACCACTCATTATAAGCTCCACAATGTGCGTTATTCTCTCAAGCCCGGTGACATAATAATAGCGGATGTGGAGGATCTGCATCAGATATACGATTCTTCGAAAAACATCTGCATGCTCCAGATACATATAGATATGAAATATTTCGAAAAAGACTACCCTGATATCAGCTATATGTTTTTCGTATGCGAGGAATGCATCCAGGGCACTTACCAGCACTCTCAGGAGCTTCAGAACAAACTCTCGTTCCTCAGGCAGCATCTTGCCAGACTGATGCTGGCATATTCCAAAAATCCAGACAACAGAGAGCTCATGATGTCTGAGATCGCACAGCTGATAAGGATACTTGTTTCGAATTTCCAGAGTTTTTACCTTGAGGATTTCCAGTATAAGCCGAACAATAATGAAGTGAGTCCAATAGATCTGGAAAGAATGTGCAGGATAAACAAATATCTCCTGCAGAACTACGAAAAAAAGATCACACTCAAAGATGTGGCGGAAATGGAACATCTGAATCCGTATTATGTATCTCATCTGATAAAAAACATATCCGGCACCAACTTCCAGAATTTCCTTAATGCACTGCGTGTGGAATTTGCCGAGATGATGCTTATCGATTCCGGGCGGAACCTTACTCAGATAAGTGAAGCATGCGGCTTTTCCACGCCTAATTACTTCAACAAATGCTTTGCCGCTCTTCATGGGATAAGCCCTACAGAATACCGCAGGACTTTCATAAAAAGAGAGCGCAGATACGGAAAGCCTCTGCCGGAGAAAAAAGCTCTCGCCATTCTCAGACAGTATCTTCCTCTTTCCGATTCCGCATATACGAAAAACATCCCGCCTCAGCAGCTGAAGATCAGCCTGGATTATATGAAAAGCGCGGGGGAAAATTTTTCGGATATATTCCCGCGCCGTCTTATCATATCCTCGGAAAAAGATCTTCTGAAGATCAGCAGATTCAAGGATGCTATACACAGAATGAACTTCCGCACACTGGCTCTTGATCACGACTACCACGAAAAAATCAAAACGAAGGAAGAATTCGACGATATAATGTCGATGCTTCTCTCTCTGCAGCTGCCTGTTGAGACCCTGACATCTTCACTGAGATGTTTTACCGAAAAGATCGACCCGATCGTAAGACCCGCAAACGCGGCAGGCATACTTTTCAGCATCGGATATCCCGGTACCTTCCTTTCCGGAACGAAGGATTCTCTGATAACACCGGACGGCTTCCATACTCCGTTTTACTATATCTGCGAAGCCCTGAGCGATACCAGGGGCTTCTTAACTCTTCAGGGAAAAAATCATCTCGCCGTGAAATCAAAAGGAATGCTCACGCTCATCCTTTTCAATGAAAATCCTGACATTCCGCTCAACGTGAGCATAGAAATAAAAAATCTGCCCCGGAAATGCTTCATAAGCATGAAATATTTCCGGGGCCAGGATAACTGCTATGATATCCTGGCGGAAATGGGAAGTCCCTCCAGGCTTCCGGCCCGTATAAAGGAACAGATGAACGCTTCCTTTTCCGGAAGATCTTCCTTTTCTTCCATAAGCGATACTGACAGCATCCCTCTGAATCTTGATATTTCTCCCGAAAGTCTTACTGTTATGGAATTCACCGGCAGCAAAGCTTAAGACAGCCCGCAAAAATATTTTTTTGTTATCATTGTGTTTTCATTTTGCGGAATTGATATGCTGTTTTTTTGTTTATATGATCCAATCGCAAATTCCTGCAGTTTCAAAAGCAAAACTGATCTTTTTTGAGTCGTTTTTTTTCCGTCTTGAATTTTTTTAATTGAAATTTCAACGTTTTTGATATAATGTCTTCCTGCGTTGCCTGGCTTTGGACAATATGCTAATCTTGAATCAGACAAGTCCGGTCACAACGCCTGATGTCAGGAGTTTCAGGGCCGGCAAGGAGGAAAACAATGAAAAAAATACTGGTTCTGGGCACCGGAGCCCAAGGTTCGACTGTGGCACAGCGGCTGGACGAAGAGCCGAACGTAGAAAAAATAATATGTGCGGACTATGACGCGAAGGCTGTGGACGAGCTCGTAAGCATGCTCAAAAAAGGCGAAGGCATTCAGGTCGACGCAAGCAAAAAAGAAAATATCGTAAAGGCAGCTCAGGGCGTGGATCTTATCGTAAATGCTCTTCCGCTGGATTATGGCAGGAATGTGCTCGATGCTGCGATAGAAGTAAGATCCGATTATCAGGATTTCGCTGCCTGCGAAAACATCGCTCACTGCGATGATCCGGAGAACGAATGGGTAGAAGGCATAAAGATAATGTACAGCGAATACGGCAGGAGATTCGAGGAAATAGGCCGTACCGCCGTTATAGGTACAGGCTCGGCGCCAGGGCTCATCTGCGTAGCTGCCCGTAAAACAGTAAGGGATCTTGACATCTGCGATACCATCAACATGATGGTATATGAAGGCGTAGAGGCAAAACGCTTTCTTCCATACTGGTGGTCTCCTCTGGTAGCTCTCTCTGACATGTCGGAAAACGCATATGCCTTCGAAAACGGCAAAATAATAAGAACTACGCCTTTCAGCCGTCCTTATACCCGAAGATTCGAAGAAATGGATGACCAGGAAGTTACCATGGTCGAGCATGCCCATGATGAACCTGTTTATATGGGGCTCAATTCGAAAAAATTCTTTAAAGGCGTAAAAAACGTATACTTCAAATACGGCGGTGTAGGCATCGACTTCGCGCGTCCCCTGTACAGGGCAGGTCTGCTTTCTCACAAGGAAGAAGATATCAAAGGCCGGAAGGTCGTGCCGTTCGATGTGATACTGGCCCATACGCCTCCCGCTCCGAAATATCATGAAGAAGTAAAAGAGATCATTGAAGAAGGACTTATCTCGGATACCGGAGCAATGGTCATCGAGGCCATAGGCAGAAAAGACGGAAAGGATATAATGGCAGAGACCCATGTATATGCGCCCGGACTCGAAGATTCCTTCAGCAGATCCGGCCTTTCCGCTGAAATGTATATAACCGGTCAGGGCGGATTTCTGTTCAGCAAGCTGTTCGCTAATGATAAATTCACCCAGCACGGACTGATCTCATCAGACATGCTGACAGACGAACAGGTGGATTATTATCTGAAATGTGCTGCCGAAATGGATATCACACTGGATACCAGGATCAGATACCTTTAACTGCTGTATAAAATGCTGCTTCAAAAGGCAGCATTTTTTATTGATAAAAAAAGTATGGACAAATTGCTTTAATATAAATATAATATACATATACTGAAATTTTATAGGTCTTTTCATCTTTTGGAGTCTTAAACGAAGATGTTCCTTTCAAGAGAATCGTCCCGTAAAGTTAAAAAAGTATTTAAATTATTTTTCAAAAGTTCATTTTATCGGAGGAACATTGATGGAAGACAAAACATTGATCTGCCAGGATTGCGGGCAGGAATTCGTTTTCACTGTGGGCGAGCAGGAATTCTACAAAGAAAAGGGATTTGACAACGAACCCAAAAGATGCAAGGAATGCAGAGACAAAAAAAAGGCTGAAAGAAGAGGCTACAACAACAGATAGTATTTCCGGAATCAAAAACCCTGACATTTATGTCAGGGTTTTTTATATACAGACAAAAGACCTGATCTCAATGCTGGAATATACCTCCGTTCCCCCATTCCCATGTGCCTCCGCCGGCACCGAGTTCAAAATGCAGCTTCGCTATGCCCATATCGAAAAAATCAAACCTGTGTTTTCCCTTTACTTTCGCGGAAACCATATCGTCGGAAGCGGTAAACATTACAGGCTGCAGATTGACGGCAGAGGGAGCATTTTCCACACATCTCATGCCTTCTATCACCCAGTTCGGCACATCTCCCGAAGCCTGAAGCATGTCGTTCACGCTCTTCGTCTTTCTGTGCATGACACTGCTGATCATCTTTCCTCTAAGGCCTGAACCTGCAGATGCTCTCCCGAAAACGACCAGACATATCACCTCCTTATCCTTCCCGAACTTGCAGGGCACTGCATCTCTGTCGAATGTGCCTCCGACCCAGCATGTGCCAAGACCCAGTCTGGTAGCTGTCAGTACCAGCCTTTCTCCGTAGTATCCAAGCTTTTCCTCATAGATATGTTTCTCTTCATGACCTTCCTCTTTGTTCTCTATCATTGCAAAATAGTTCCGGGCTCCCGAAAAAAAACCGTAACTTTTTTTGATGCCGCTGAAAAGTCCGCCTAAAGCATCACGGTCGTTCAGTACGACACGTATGTCCAGATCTTCCCGGCGGCAGAATATCTCCGCAGTTTCGCTGAGAATGGCAACGTTTTCTTTTTCCGGAGGCTTTTTCATGTATTTTCTGCATGATCTCCTTGCCTCAGCTGCTTTCCTCAGCTCTGCTATTTCCTTTTTATCCATTTTTTTCTCCTGACCTCTGTATTGTATAAAAAGCAGTTTCATTCGCTGCTGTTATCCTGTGATCGTCCATCTGATAGAAGTTGCTCACTTTTTCAAAAGATATACATCCGGGCAATTTTTCTCTGCTCCTAAACCGATTATAATGCTCTTGTCCATGCTTCGTCAAGAAAACAGCTTGTATTATAAAAGAGATTAATATATAATTTATTTGTTTTCAGGTAATTACGAATATGGATGATACAAATTCAGCAAAGATCGATTTTTTCAATACTGCATGCATAATGCAGAAAATATTTATCATCGTCTTTTCCATTGCACTTTTGGTAATGGTTTTTTTTAGTACTTCTGAAAATGGCTTTGCCGCGACGAAAAGCATTGGCAAACTTGATGCAAAGTCTGCAGTGGTCATGGATGCCGATACAGGCACTATCCTCTATGCAAAAAATGCTGACAGAAATTACTATCCTGCCAGCTGTACAAAAATACTGTCCGCGATAATAATCATAGAGAACTCGGATCTTTCTGATACAGTGACAGTCTCACAGCATGCCATAACCGGGCAGTATAATCACGGTTCCCACATTGCGCTGCGTCCCGGTGAAAAAATAACTGTCGAAGACGCACTTTACGGCATGCTCCTTGTTTCTGCCAACGACTGCAGTATCGCTCTGGCAGAACACGTTGCAGGTTCGGAATCCGCTTTTGTGGATATGATGAACAAAAAAGCCGAAGAACTTGGCATGACAGAGTCCCACTTTGAAAACTGCGACGGCATGTTCAGCAAAAAACATTATTCCTCTGCCAGGGATCTGGCAATAGCCATGCAGTATGCCGTACAGAACAAGACCTTTGTAAAAATAATCAGCACAGAAAAGCATGTGGTGCCGAAAAGCAACAAATGCAAACAGAAAAGATATCTTTACAACGGCCACCACATGCTGCCGCTTCACAGCTGCGCATATGACGGCGTGATAGGCGGCAAAAAAGGATATATAACCGAATCGGGATTCAATCTGGTGACTTATGCAAAGCGCGGCGACATGGGCCTTATAGCAGTTGTCATGAAAGGAAGCTCTTCTTCAGCCAACTGCAAAGACACCGCAAAGCTTTTCGATTTTTTCTTTAAGGGATACAAATCTGTGACTCTGAACAGCCAAGCCGTGAAACAGGCGTTCATCGGCGGCACTCATCTCAGGATAATGAACCGGACGGCTGCAGTATCATGGCAGCGGCCCTTCCGTGTCATAGTCCCGAAAAGTACTTCTGACTCCAGTCTGTATAAAAATGTCTCTGTAACCGCGAACCTGGACAGCGATATTTCTTTTCCCGTAAAAGCGGGCAGAAAAATAGGCATTCTGACTGCCGTCTATAACGAGAATGTCATCGGTACAGCAGATATAATAAATATAAAGACACTTTATTCCGTAAAAACACAGATCATGCATATCACTGCAGCCGCAGGCACGGGGATCGCTGCAGCACTGATTCTTGTCATGATATTTTTTATTTATGAAAGGATGCGTTCAAAAAGATCGAAAGAACGCTGATCTAAGGAAGGAAGCGGATCAATGGATATATCATGTGTAAAAGCGGTATTTTACAGTCCTACGGGCAACACAGGGAAAACAGCTGTTAAAATAGCGGAAAAGGCCGCAGAAAATCTTGGTGTCGATACATTAACTGTCGATTTCACACTTCCCGGATGCAGAAAAGAAAAAAACATTTTCAGAAGTTCAGACCTTGTGATATTCGGCACACCCGTCTATGCGGGACGTGTCCCCAATAAGATCCTGCCTTATATTCAAAGCAGCTTCAGCGGCGGCGGAGCCCTGGCCGTACCGCTGGTGACTTTCGGCAACCGTAATTTCGATGATGCTCTTGTCGAACTGCGCAACGAACTTGAAAAAAACGATTTTCACACCATAGCCGGCGCTGCTTTTGCCGCGGCTCATGTGTTCTCCGATATCATTGCTGCGGGAAGGCCGGATGAAAAAGATATATCTGCTGCACAAAAATTCGCCGAAGATATCGCAGAAAAAGTCAGGAAGATGAGATCTATGCCGGCTCCGATAGCTGTACGCGGGAATCAGCCGCTGGGTCCCTACTATACACCTCTCGGCACAGACGGAAAACCTGCCGTATTTCTCAAAGCCAAACCAAAAACAGACCCTGACAGATGCAGTGGATGCGGCATCTGCGCAGAAGTCTGCCCGATGGGTTCTGTAAACAGATCAGTTCCGTCAGAGATAAACGGTATATGCATAAAATGCCAGGCATGCGTGAAAAAATGTCCTGAAAAAGCAAAATACTTCGATGATCCGGCATTTCTGTCACACATAGCTATGCTGGAAAAGAATTATTTGCGCCGGGCTGTTCCTGAAATATTTATCTGAAAGAAAACTTTTTCACTTTGTCTGAAAGATCTTCCAGCTCTTCTCTGGAAAGTTCAGGCAGATGTTCCAGCTTATCCATGAACTGGGTCGCGGTATCCTTCTGGCTGGCTCTGACCACCTCCATATAATAACTCACTACTATGGCAGGTATCATACCGACTATGAGCAGCGAATATACGGAAATGATCACTGAGATGATCCTTCCTATCATGGTCACAGCTACGATATCGCCGAATCCTATGGTGACTCCTGTTGTATAGCAGTACCACAGACTGTCTCCGAATGTCCTGATGCCCGGTTCTGCGATGAGTATAAGTAGCGCGCTGATAATAAGGAATATCACGTATCCTGTCAGCAGTTTATATGTATGGGTCCTTTTGAATATGGCGCTGAGCATTCTCAGTCTCCTCATATTGCCTTCCTTTCCTGTACCGGGAAAATCTATCTCAGATCGCTGGCTGCTTTAAGTCCGTATGCCGGTTTTGCGCTTTTCACTGCGTTGTTTATGGCTCTGGCCATGACTTCCGTAGCAAGCGCGCCAAGAGGATCCGCTGCCACTTCGACTTCACCCGTAGCCATTGTGAAGATAGTGTCTCCGTCGGCGGAAGTATGTACCGGAGTTATGGCTTTGGCATATCCGTTATGCGTTATTCCCGCCAGCTTGTTTGCCTGATCCTTCGTAAGCTTTGCGTTTGTGACCAGACATCCTAAAGTCGTATTGCCCGTAAATACGTTCCTGGCTTTATTTATTTCATCATACATTATCTTTTCGGTACTTGCCAGAGATTTTTTGTCTTCAGCAAGTATTCCGGCTATGCGCTCATGAGTATCATAATCTACCACGTCTCCCAGCGCATTTACCGCAACTACAGCTCCGCACTGTACTTCGCCTATCTGAACGGCATATATGCCCAGACCGCTTTTCATCATTCTCTCTACACCAAGATATTTACCTATGGAAGCACCTGTTCCGGCCCCCGCATTGCCCTGAGCCGGCTCGCCTTTTTCGGCAGCCAGGCACGCTGCATATCCCATGGCCTTATCCGGTCTGCATTTCGGATCGCCGACGACCAGATCGAAAAGCGAAGCGCCGCATACTATAGGCACGACACCTACGCCGACATCAAAACCGGCTCCTTTTTCCTCGAGATACTGCATGGCTCCGTCCCCTGCTTCCAGTCCGAAAGCGCTGCCGCCGCTGAGCATTACGCAGTGTATCTGCTGTACCATGTTCACAGGTTTCAGCAGTTCTGTTTCCCGGCTTGCAGGGCCGCCGCCGCGTACATCCACGCCGGCATACGCTCCTGCCTCGCAGATCACCGCGGTACATCCTGTCCCGCCCTTTTCATCCTGGGCATTTCCTACCTTGATACCTTTTATGTCAGTTATTTTTATTTTTTTCATAATGTCCCTCCTTTGTGTCCGCATATATACAAGGGCGGACAAGATGTCCGCCCTTAAGTAAAACCGATCTGTTTACATAGCCAGCAATGCCGGTATGGCCTGGATCAGTGCGATCACAACGCCCATCACCGCTTCGCCGCCAAGAAGACCTGATGCGATTATCAGTCCTGTACCTTTCTTGTCCCATTCCGGTGCTGCTCTCTGTACTATGAACCTCAGTGCTCCTCCTATGAAAGCCGTTGCCGACAGATAGAAGGGAAGGTAAACGCCGAGCCCCAGTGTCATTACCGGGAAATTCACGAAATAGAGCACTACAGCAACCGCAAGACCTATCCAGAATGCTGCGAGATTAGGTATGCCGCCTACCATTGCAGCAACCACCCCTGCCTGCGGAGCCACGAATTTTTCCGGGTCCCCAAAGGCCGTCGGCCCGTAGGCCGTAAGGATGACGTAGAATATGCCTACCGCTACGAAAGCGCCTACGACGCCGCCTATGCATTCAGCGATCCACTGAGCCTTGGGATCAGTCTTCAGTATGTGCCCTGCCTTGAAGTCATTCATGACATCGCCGGCAAGTCCGCATGCTATAGCTACTATGGCTGCTACGAAAAACATCTCCGTACTGCCTATGCTGGATACTGCTTTCGCCGCTATCAGGACTATGATACCGAATATTTCCATCGGATTGATGCCGGACTGCCCTACGCACTGGGCGGACATTGAAGTGGCCAGCCATACGCCTACTATTGTTATTATGCTTGCGACTACGCCCATATGGGCTGCTGTCGTGAATATCACTGCCAGCAGTACCATTGCTATGGGAGCCCATCTGAGATCTATGAGTCCTTCTCTCATCATCTTCTTGCTGAACATCGGCCCGAATATCTCCTTTGCCTTAGGCAGTATGCCTTTGACTATGATACCTACTCCGGTGCCTACCATAAGGCCTATGCCAAGCGAAGTCTTTACGGCGGAAGCGGTAGCAAGGCTCCACCATCCGAAATTCGTGCCTCCCAGCAGGATACCGAAATCTCCGATAAGCGCTCCCAGGAACCATACTCCTATGAACACCGGCCCGATTATATAGCCCACGGCCACCAGCATAGGCGACATCCATATGCCGCATACTGAACCGTAAGCTGCCATTTTTTTGCTCAGAAGCGTAGATGGTATCTTACCGAACCAGTCTCTCAGAAGTGTAAAAACTGCTGCAGCGCCAAGAGAGATGAACAGCGTTGCTGATTTCTTCCCGCCTTCGTCTCCTACAATAAGAGTTTCGGCTGCTGCCTGACCCATAGGGTAAGGAAGCTGCTTCGTTTCGATGAAATATTTTCTTATAAGTGCTGTGAATATAAGTCCGAGTATAACACCGCCCAAAACTACTACTATCAGTTTGGACACGTTTACTGTTGCTGCCGGATTCAGCATATATATGCCCGGCAGTGTGAATGCAAGTCCGCCTGCGGTCATGGCGCCGGCGCTCATTGCGGTATGAGTGACATTGATCTCATTGATATTCGTTCCGTGTTTTCCTTTTCCCAGCAGTTTCAGGAAAAACATGGATACCAGCGCAACAAAGATGATCGGCCATGGCAGCGCACCGAGTTTCAATGCGACATACATGGAACTCATGGTAAGTACTATAGCGCCGATCACGCCGATGATCATGCCTCTCACAGTCAGCTGTTCTCTGAATGAAGAAGCGTACTTGACGCCCTTCGGTTCCTGTGACATATCAAATCTCCTCCTTTTTGATTCATGCTCTGTTATATTTTAACTTTAACGGCTTAAAGCTGTCAACCGGATACGTAAAGGCACTGACCATCTATAAAAGTCATATCCACCTTTACTTTATATATATCGCGTTCGGGTATGCTGAATATGTCTTCGGAAAGAACTATCATATCTGCAAGTTTCCCCGGTTCGAGACTTCCCTTTATACCTTCCTCATATGAGGCATATGCTCCGTTTACAGTAGCGCATCTTATCGCTTCTCTGAGAGATATCGCCTGAGTCATATCGGTCTGCTCACCTGCCGACCGGTCAAACCGGTTAACCGCAGCGTCTATGAGATCTATGCCGCAGGGGCCAGAAGGAGCGTCGCTGTGTATGGAACATTTTATTCCTGCGTCCAGCATGCTCCGCAGCGCGCAGATGTACTTCATTCTTTCAGGACCGTAGAATTCCGTAAAAGCGGCGCCCAGCTTCTGTATCATGCCCACATTGACGCTGGGGCAGATATTCATGGCTGCCATCCTGTCTATAAGATCCTGATCTGCAAGTGTGCAGTGTTCTATCCTGTGTCTGAGATCCGGCCTCGGGTTTTCGGCAAAAGCCTTCTCGTATCCCTCGACCATGAATTCCACTGCCATATCGCCTATAGCGTGAGCCGTTGCCTGACATTCGGCATCGTTTATCTTTTTTATATATTCGGCGACCTCTTCCCTTTCCCAGCCATGCTCCCGCGGAAGCGAAGGATCATGGCTGTAAGGTTCTCTCGTGGCACATGAAGGCCCGCCGGAACCGCCGTCGATCATGAACTTGCATGCACCTATGCGGAAATGCTCGTCTCCGAGACCGCTCATAAGTCCGAGGGACAGCCAGTGTTCATTGTCTTCTTTGCTGAAAGATTTTCCGAAAATACTGTGGAGCATCATATACGAACGTACCTTGAAAGTTCCTTCACGGCAGAGCTTCTGCATTATGTGATAGGAAGGTCGGTCAAGTTCACCGCAGTCATGCAGCGAAGTGATGCCGTTCTCCAGACAGCTTGCATGAGATCTCATTGCTGCCGCTGCCTGTGCTTTCTGAGTATATTCCACTTTTCCCCACAGACGGAAATGAGTGTGACCTCTTACCATGCCGGTCAGCCTGCCGTCTATGACTTCCACTTCATTTTCCGGATATTTTGCCGCATCCTCCGGCCCGTATATATCCAGATATTCCAATGCTCTGGAATTATACATGCATATGTGGCCGCCGCCGTGCATGCAGTGGACCGGGTTGTCGGGAGCTATTGCATCGAGTTCTTCTATGGTAGGATGGCGCTTTTCCGGGAAAAGCGTAGGTTCATATCCCATCATGGATATCCACTGTCCCTTTTTTTTCTCCGATACTGCTTTTTTCAGCAACGCAAAAAGCTCTCCAAGGGACTTGCAGTTCTCATAAAAAGTATCTATCATTGCTGCATCGGTTTCTTTCCCCAAAAGACCGTTGAGGATCGGATGATAATGAGTATCTATGAATCCCGGCATAAGCGTGCGGCCGCCAAGATCCACGATCCTTGCCTCTTTCCCTGCCAGAGCCTTTACATCTTCGTTTTTTCCAACAAAAAAAATTCTGTTTCCCTCGGTAAGCAGTGCTTCCGCGATGCTGTCTTTTTCATCTGCGGTAGCTACACTTCCGTTCAAAAAAGCGTATTTCATTTTTGGCCTCTTTTTTATTTTTCAGAATGACATGATTCCATGAACCTGATAAGCGCGGTGAGGGTCCTGTTCACCGGAGTCTTAACTCCCGTTTCGTTTCCTTCCCGCACTATTGCTCCGTTGATCATATCTATCTCTGTCTTTTTTCCCTTCAGTATATCCTGAAGCATGGATGACTGGTTCTCTGCCGTCGCTTCCGCCACCTGACGGGCATGCGCCGCCGGGTCTTCATTGCTCAGCATTATTCCCTTAACCCTGGCTACTTCAGCAGCTTCATCAACGGCCGCATTCATGATCTCCGTAATGTCCGGATGATCCAGCAGCTGTCCGTTCTTGAGCTGTGTCAGGCCCGTAAGGGCATTTATTCCTACATTTACAAGAAGTTTGTCCCAGACAAGTCCCATGACATTGTCTGATATGCCTGTATCCATACCGGCCTCTCCGAGTAACTTTGCCGTTTCCTTTATTCTTGAGGTAATGCTGCCGTCAGTCTCGCCTATTATGGTCTTTCCGCTGCCCGCATGCCTCATCCTGCCCGGCCCCAGCATAGTCGCACCATGCGCGGTAGTACCGGCAATGACCTTTTCTCTGCCGATTATCCTGCTGATGATGTCTATATTTCCAAGGCCGTTCTGCAGGGTAAGCGCAGTAGTATCCGGTCCGAACACTGCCATATTTTCCCTTACAGCCGTTTCCGTGAGGGTGGACTTCACAAAAATTATCGCCAGGTCTGCACAGGCTGCATCCTCAGGATGAGTCACCCCTCTGAGATCCCGGTAATTCAGTTCTTTGTCCCCTTCTTCCATGAAAAGGCCGTTCCGGTTTATCGCGTCTACATGCTCCTGCCATACATCCAGAAGGTATACGTCATTATCCGGGGCTGCGGAGAGCTTGGCGCCGTAAAGGCAGCCCATTGCTCCCGCTCCTACTATGGTTATCTTCATCAGTAAAGATCCTTCAGTTCTTCATCGGTAACTCCCTTGAATATGTTCTCTTCTCCCGGGAACTGTCCATTTTTGACTTCGTCCTTATATTGTCCGAGCGCGCCGGTTATCTCTTCATTGAGTTTAAGATACTGTCTGACGAATTTCGGTACGAATTTATCGAAAAATCCCAGCATGTCATGGAACACCATTACCTGACCGTCAGTATATCGTCCGGCTCCTATGCCTATGACCGGTACAGTGCACTTGGCAGCTATGAGTTTGCCAAGAGCCTCCGGAACGCCTTCCGCTACTATCGCAAATGCCCCGGCTTTCTCCACGGCAAGAGCATCATCGAGGACTGCCTTTGCTGCCTCTCCCTTGCCCTGTACTTTGAATCCGCCCATTTTTGAAGCAGTCTGCGGAGTCAGGCCGATATGTCCCATGACCGGAGTCCCGGAATCCACTATGGCCTTTACTATATGAGCCATTTCCTTTCCGCCTTCCAGTTTGACTACGTCGCACCTGCCTTCTTTCATCATTCTGTTTGCACTTTCTATGGCCTGCTGCTCCGAAACGTTGTATGAACCGAAGACCATGTCTCCGACTATCATCGGGTCAGGAGCCCCGGCCACTACGGCCTTGATATGATGTATCATATCATCTATCGTACACGGAACTGTGGAATCATCTCCCATGACAGTCATCATGAGCGAATCTCCGACCAGTATTATTTCTATGCCTGCCTGATTCACCACACATGCGGTGGCATAATCATAGGAGGTTATCATACTTATTTTTTCACCTTTTTCTTTCATGTCCTGCAATTTCTGGATCGTTACTTTTGCCATTTTTTCTCCTCCGATAGAATTATCTAAAAGAAGGGGTTTTTAAGGCCCCTTCCCGTTTTCGACTTATTCCGAATTGCCGTCAGGCGCTAATTCACGCCCTAGTTTCCTAAGGTGGGTATCCGCATCCGGACTTCTGTCTTCCACTCAGAGGAGGCGCGACATAGGCTTCGGATTATGGATTCCCGGCGTTATAATGTAGGTTGAATTATGCAGCCTTAACAAACAATCCAGAATATCCTGTATTTGTATTATATCACATATAAATTTTTATGCCAGCTATTCGCTGATATTTTCAAGAGATCTTCCCCTGGTCTCTTTCCCGAAAAAGCCTGCGACTGCAGCTACCGCCGCAAATACCAGCGACAGCAGTATGAAAACTTTTCCGTAACCTCCGGCCTCGCCGAAAGCGGAATATACCACAGGTACGACCATTGCTCCCAGAAAAGCTCCAAGTCTTCCGAATGCGGCAGCCCATCCTGTTCCGGTGCCTCTCACTCTTGTAGGATAAACTTCAGGCGTATATGCATAAACGCATCCCCATGCGCCAAGGCTGAAGAAATACAGCATGCATCCGTATCCGACAACCTGTCCCGCAGCTTCGGCATTGCCGAAAAGCCATGACGCCAGAGCGGTACCTATGAAATAGATTATCAGCACCGGTTTTCTTCCTATTTTTTCTACAAGATATGCTGCGCTTCCGTAGCCGGGCAGCTGGGCAAGACACATCACCAGAGTGAATTCGAAGCTTTTCACCATGGTGAATCCCTTAGCCATAAGCAGTGTAGGAGTCCACAGGACGAATCCGTAGTATCCGAAATTTATACCGAACCATATCACCCAGAGGACTATGGTAGTGACCAGATATTTTCTGCTCCACAGCTCTGCGAATCTGGCTCTTTTCTCCAGTCCGGCAGCTGCTGAAGCTGAAGAAGAAACGGATATTTCAGCCGATTCTATACCTGCCTGTTTTTCCATCATTGATATTACCCTGCCGGCTCCTTCATGATCCCCGGACTGTTCAAGGTATCTGGGCGATTCAGGCACAGCGGCCCTCAGCACAGCGGCGAACAGTGCTGGTACGCCTCCGACGAGAAGTGCCGATCTCCATCCGAATTCCGGTATCAGCAGATATGCGACAAGGGACGCCACGATCCATCCCCATGCCCAGAAGCTCTCAAGTATAACAACATTTCGTCCTCTGATCCTCGTAGGCGAAAATTCGCTGACCAGAGTAGATGCTGCGGGTAGTTCTCCGCCGAGGCCGAAACCGGTTATGAAACGGAGTATTATAAGCATATCGTAATTTACGGAAAATGCCGAAAGTGCGCTGGCCAGGCCATAGATCAGCAGAGTGACCATTATTACCTTCCTGCGCCCGAATCTGTCTGCAGCCATTCCCGACAAAGCTGCTCCTATTCCCATGCCCAGAAGACCTATACTGCTGAGGAGTCCCATCTGTGCCTGTGAAAGAGTCCATTCTCCTCCTATGGCGGCCAGTACTCCCGAAACCATGCCCTGGTCACATGCATCGAAAAGCCATCCGATCCCCACCAGGAACAGTATTTTCCTCATCAGCGGGGTAGAAGGCAGTCTGTCTATTCTCTCAGTAATGTTCATTAAAATTCCTCCTGATATATATAACTGTATATACACCTGTATATATATGTATATTACCTTCGGTGCGGAGGAATGTCAATATATTATGGAAAAAATAAAGAACAGATATATCTGTTCTTAAAAACCGCTGCTCGGGCGTTTTCCCCAGGTACGGCAAATATGATCCGGTGACGGTCCCTGCACGGACAGCGGTTATCGGAATCCGCCATTGTATAAAGCAGATGTGCTTATGATTCCAGATCTATGCTGCAGTTATGATATACTTTCTGAACATCGTCATTATCTTCAAGAAGCTCCAGCATTTTTTTCAGTTTGCCGATATCCTTGTCCTCGGGCGTTGCTTCCACAGAAGGAAGATATTCTATATCAGCTTCTACGAATCCATACCCTGCGGACTGAAGCGCATCCCTGACCTCATTGAAATCATCCGGCTCTGTAAGTATCTCGAAGCTGTCGTCATATGTGTTCATATCCTCCATGCCTGCTTCCAGCGCTACTTCCATGAGAGAATCTTCATCTGTTCCGTCTGTCCTTTCGATTATTATGACGCCCTTTCTGGCAAACATATACGAAACGCATCCCGGGGTGCCGAGATTTCCTCCGAACTTGTCAAAGGTGCTCTTCACCGCCGATGTAGTCCGGTTCTTATTGTCCGTAAGGACATCCACTATCACAGCTACTCCCGAAGCGCCGTAGCCTTCGAAGCTTCCTGTCTCATAGCTGACGCCTTCTATTTCGCCCGTGCCTTTCTTTACAGCTCTGTTTATATTGTCATTAGGCATATTTATGCTCTTTGCCTTTTCTATGGCATGCTTCAGAGAAACGTTATACTCAGGGTCGCCTCCGCCTTTGGCTGCCACCGTTATGGCTCTGGCATATTTCGTAAACATTGCCGACCTTTTCGAATCCTGCTTTTCTTTTCTTCCCGCTATCGTTCCATGTCTGCCCATAAGAACTCCTCCTAACTGTTATTTAGACAATTATATAACATTCATACATAAGTTTCAATCATACTGAGCTGATTATGCTCCGGTCTTTTCTTCGTTTTCCATATTTTTATACGCTGTGGCCATCATAAGTTTGAGCCTGTTGAGCTGATTCACATCGCTGGCTCCCGGATCGTAATCTATAGCCACGATATTCGCGAGAGGATTTCTTTTTCTCAGAGGCTTCATCATGCCCTTGCCAGTCACATGATTCGGAAGACATGCGAAAGGCTGCAGACACACTATATTCTCCACGCCGCTGTCGATAAGCTCTACCATTTCGCCGGTGAGCAGCCATCCTTCCCCGCACTGATTGCCGAGAGAAATTATCTCCTGTGCCCGCTTTGCCGTTTCCTCTATGAAAGCAGGCGGCCTGAACCGCTTGCTGGATTCAAGCGCTTTTCTGGCAGGTTTCCGGAAAAATTCCAGAAGCCGTATAGCGATCCTGTTGAGCATCATCTGAATATACGTCCCGGAAAGATGCTCATAGTTGAATCTTTTGCTGTACATGCCATAGAGGAAAAAGTCCATAAGATCCAGTACTACAGCTTCTCCTCCTTCTTTTTCTATTACTCCTACTATATCATTGTTGGCCGTAGGATGATATTTCACCAGTATCTCTCCTACCACTCCCACTTTCGGCTTTTTCAGTCCTTCTTTCAGAGGCAGCTCGTCAAACTCCTTTACCATGGCCTTGCTTATCATCCTGAACCTTACCATGCTGCCGCTTCTGACATTTCTGCGTGCCACTCTGGACCATTTTTCGAAAAGTTCATTGGCAGAACCCGGAACGGCTTCATACGGTCTTGTGGCATAGAGCATCCTCATGAACATATCGCCGTAGACGAAGCCTATCATCACGCGCTTGACAAGTCCCAGAGTTATTTTGAACCCCGTGTTGGTCTCCAGGCCGGCCATATTGACAGATACGACCGGTATCTGCTCCATTCCAAGATCCTTCAGAGCCTTTCTCAGCAGCGAGACATAGTTGCTGGCTCTGCATCCTCCTCCTGTCTGAGACATGAAAATAGCCGTTCTGTCAAGATCCATTTCACCAGATTTCAGATACGAAATTATCTGCCCGAGAGAAACTATGGTCGGATAGCATGCATCGTTATTGATATATTTCAGACCTTCTTCCACAGCGTGGGTATCCACGGGAGGAAGAAGCTTGGCCTTATAGCCTTCTTTGCCCAGAGCGGTTTCCAGAAACTGGAAGTGTATTGGGGACATCTGCGGTACCAGTATGGTATAGTCCTTTTTCATTTTTCTGGTGAAAAGTTTTCGCTCGTAAGCCTTATGACTGTCCTTATGGCGTATACCGTTTTTGTCCCTTTCTTCCATAGCTGCCTTCAGGGATCTGATCCTTATCTTGGCAGCTCCCAGGCTGCTTACCTCATCTATTTTCAGGACTGTATACAGCTTGTTGTTGCGCTTTGTGAGTTCCTCCACCTGATCTGTAGTGACCGCATCCAGCCCGCAGCCGAAAGAATTCAGCTGCACTATTTCGACGTCGTCAGTCATCCCCGCAAAATCCGCAGCCTTGTAAAGACGCGAATGATACATCCACTGATCCAGCACGCGGAGAGGTCTCCTCAGCTGCCCCATGTGAGCCACCGAATCTTCGGTAAGCACTACCATATCAAAAGACGTTATCAGAGAATTTATCCCGTGATTGACTTCCGGATCGAGATGATAAGGTCTTCCTGACAATATTATGGCCTTCTTTTTATTCTCCCGTGCGTATTTCAGCGCATATTCCCCGTTCTTCTTTATATCGTCCCTGAAACGCTTGTCCTCCCTGCGGGCCGCGACTATAGCCGAATCGATCTCTATCCTGCTTATCTTGAGATCTCTCAGGTTGTTCCAGAGTTCTCTGCCCAGTCTGACATCATTGTCGTACGGAAGAAACGGATGAGAAAATATCACGTCGTTTTCCCTGAGGATATCGTCCATATTGTTTCCTATGACTTCTGGATAAGTTGCAACTATAGGACAGTTATAATGATTCGGCGCAGTTCTGTCCTCTTTTCTCTCATAATTTATGCTTGGATAAAAAATTCTTTTTATGCCGCTGTCCACCAGCCACTTTATATGTCCGTGCACAAGTTTGGCAGGATAACATGCGGTATCCGAAGAAATAGTCTCCATGCCGCTCTCGTACATTTTCTTGTTCGACGGAGGCGAGAGCACTACCCGGAACCCCAGTCTGGTGAAAAATGTGAACCAGAAGGGATAATTTTCATACATGTTCAGCACTCTGGGTATACCTATCGTACCGCGTTTCGAGCCTTCCTCGCTTAAAGGCTCATATTCGAAAAGTCTTTTGAATTTATAATCATAAAGATCCGGTATGTTATTTTTGCTTTTTTCTTTTCCCTCGCCCTTCTCGCACCTGTTGCCTGTTATGAAGCGTGTCCCGTCATTGAATTTGTTTATAGTAAGAAGACAGCGATTCTCGCAGCCGTGACATCGAGCATGGGAACGTTCCACAGTGAAGCCGTCCATGGCTCCCAGATCCAGTATGGATGATTCTGTATCCGGCACATAGTTTTCTCTTGCTATCAGAGCTGCGCCGTAAGCGCCCATTATTCCTGCTATGTCAGGACGTACAACGTCCTTGCCTATTATTTTTTCCATACTGCGCAGTACGGCATCATTCATGAAGGTGCCGCCCTGTACTACTACCTTCTGTCCGGTATCATCTGAATTCCTGAGTTTTATGACCTTATACAAAGCATTTTTTATAACAGAATAAGAAAGCCCTGCGGAAATATCTCCTATCGATGCTCCTTCCTTCTGCGCTTGTTTGACCTTGGAATTCATGAAGACAGTGCATCTGGTGCCCAGATCCACCGGCGCTTTGGAAAAAAGCGCTTCCTGAGCGAATGTCTGGCTGTCCATATTGACCGATTTGGCATAAGTTTCCAGAAAAGAACCGCATCCTGAAGAACAGGCTTCGTTGAGCATTATGTTATATATCGCTCCGTCCTTTATCTTCATGCATTTCATGTCCTGTCCGCCTATATCCAGTATGAAATCGACTCCTGGCAGGAATTCTTCAGCCGCTTTATAATGAGCCATCGTCTCTATTTCGCCGAGATCTGCCTTGAAAGCTGCCTTGATGAGTCCTTCGCCGTATCCGGTCACTGTGGTGTTCGCTATAAAAGCGTTTTCCGGCATCTGGGCATAAAGCTGCCTCAGCATCACCATAGTAGCCTCTATCGGATTTCCCTCATTACTCCTGTAAAAAGAAAAAAGAAGATTTTTCTCGTCATCGATCAGTGCAGCCTTCGTGGTCGTTGAGCCTGCATCTATACCCAGGAACAGTTTGCCCCTGGCTCGTTTTATATCTCTTCGCTTTATACGGTATGCATCATGCTTTGCTCTGAATCTCTCGTATTCGCCGCTATCTCTGAAAAGCGGTTCGATATGCTTGGTATCGGACATCGCAGAGGGGTCGATGCTCTTTATGGCCTGCAGCAGGGCAGCGACTGTGGTCTCTTCTCTCTTTTCCGAAAGCAGAGCAGCGCCGATGGCTACGAAGTATCTGGAATCATCGGGAAATATGACTTCCTCCGGAGCAAGTCTGAGTGTCTCGATAAATCTTTTTCTCAGTTCGGATAAAAATGAGAGCGGACCGCCGAGAAAAGCGACTTTGCCCTTGATGGTTCTTCCGCATGCCAGTCCGCTTATGGTCTGGTTTACCACTGCCTGAAAAATCGAAGCAGAAAGGTCTTCGATCGATGCTCCCTCGTTGATAAGAGGCTGTATGTCGGTCTTTGCGAAAACTCCGCATCTGGCGGCTATGGGATATATCATCTGATGTTTTGCAGCAGCATCATTGAGCCCTGCCGCATCAGTATTCAGAAGCACAGCCATCTGGTCGATAAAAGCGCCCGTACCGCCGGCGCACGTGCCGTTCATACGCTGTTCCACCGTCTGTCCGAAAAAAGTTATCTTGGCATCTTCCCCGCCAAGCTCTATCGCAACATCAGTGTCAGGTATGATCGTTTCCACTGCCTTGCTGCAGGCGATCACTTCCTGTTCGAAAGCTACGTTCAGAAATTTGGATAAGCTAAGACCGCCCGATCCTGTTATGGAAACTCTGACCTTCTGATCCTTATATTCTGTTTCAAGGTCAGCGATCAGTTCGGCCGCTTTCTCAAATACATTGGACATATGTCTCTCGTATCTTTTATATATAATTTTACCTCTGTCGAGAAGAACAAGTTTTACTGTGGTCGATCCCACATCTATACCTAGTTCCATATTTTTCCCCTCCACAAAATCATACATATAACAGATACCCTGAAATACCACAGGGCAATCATAGCAAACAAGGGCAGTCGCGATTTTTTATATAAGTTGTTTTAAAGGCCTCTCAGTCGCTGAAACTCATGATCTCCCTTTTGTATGTATGTCTGAGCATGGATCCCAGATAAGCAACTCCCATGATCTCTGCCAGAGGAAAAGCCCACCATACCGCCATCACTCCGCCTGACCGTGCAAGTATGAAAGCAAGCGGAAGCACTCCTATCAGCTGTCTTATCAATGATGCGACAAGGCTTGTGAAACCATGGCCTGTAGCCTGGAAAAAACCCGAAGTGATTATACCAAAAGCCGCAGGCAAAAAACAAATGCTTACTATGCGCAGAGCCGGTATGCCTATCTCATACATAGCGCCCTTCGCGTCAAACATCCTCAGCAGCATATCCGGGAACATCTGGAAAACAAAAAATCCCGCAGCCATTATGCATAATGCAGTAAGAAGAGCAAGTCTGTAAGTCTTCATAAGCCTGATTCTGTTGCGTGCGCCGTAATTATAGCCTATTATCGGAGTTGTGCCCTGGTTTATGCCTATCACCGGCATAAAAATAAATGACTGCAGCCTTCCGTATGCTCCGTTGACCGCAACAGCAGCGCTGGAAAATCCTGCCAGAATCATATTGACTCCGAAAAGCATCAGCGACATTATGGACTGCATAAGTATGGCCGGAAGGCCTACTGCGTATATCTCCCTGAGTATCTGCCGGTCATGCCTGAATCCCTTTATCCTGACCTTTACCGGATGGTTCCCCCTGAAAAGGATCATCATGACTGCAAAGGAAGCTACCATCTGGCCTGTGACCGTGGCTATGGCAGCGCCTGCCACTCCGAGTTTCGGAGCTCCGAGAAGTCCGAATATCAGTATGGGATCCAGTATTATATTTATAACTGCACCGGTCAGACTGCTTATCATAGGCATTATCATATTGCCCGTGGACTGCAGTATCTTTTCTGTCACCATCTGCATCAGTCCGAAAACGGAAAATATCATCACTATCCTCAGGTAATATGTCCCGTTCTGGAGGATATAACCGTCGGAAGAAAAAGCCGATATGAACATTTTTGAAAAGAATATGCCGAAGAGAAGAAATACCAGCCAGCTGTATATAGCCAGCCTGAAGCCGTTGCCTGCGGCAGCGCTTGCTTCCTCAAAGCGCTTCTCTCCCAGTCTCCTGGCGATAAGAGAATTTATCCCGATCCCCGTTCCGACGCCCACGGCTATTATTATTATCTGTGCAGGGTAAACAAGTGTCACCGCTGTAAGCGCTTTTTCGCTGAGATGCGCCACGAATATACTGTCCACGACATTATAGAGTGCCTGTATCATCATGGAAAGTACTGCCGGCCACGACATAGTGGCAATCAGCTTTCCTACAGGCATAGTTCCCATCTTGTTTTCTTTCTGCTGTATCTCTGTCTCTCTTTTGCGCATTAAGTTCTGTTCTCCTGTCATATCTGTCATCGATCAGCCGGATCATATCCCGTACAATAAATAAATCTCTGGATGTGCATGCTCGCAGCATGTAAGATCAGAGATGTGTAAGCCGATGCTTTATCTGTAGTTTTAAGTCATAAAAATTCTCTGCTGTTTATATATATGTATTATACTAATTATCATTGTCAAAGTAAAGTATACAGCAATTATTTATAGGACATTATTATATGGACAACCTGCATATCAGGATGTAGAATAGAAAAGGCTGTTAAAAATATATCATATCGAAAGGAAGTATATATGCGAGAATATCGAAACAAGGATATCATAGTCTACTGGTATCCTGAACTCTGCGCACATCTGACCACATGTTTCCATACACTGCCGGAAGTATTCAGGCCAAAGGAACGGCCCTGGGTCAGGCTGGAAGAGGCAGATCCCGAAGCAATAATAGAATGCATAGACAAATGCGCCTCAGGCGCCCTCAAATATTCGCTTCCGGAAGGTTCTTCCGTAGACCCCGGCATCGCACACGGGCCCGGCTCCGCAGACAATACGAAAGACACCGGAGCCTGCGGGGCAGTCAGAATCAAGTATGCAAAAGACATGCCCTGCTTCATAGAGGGGCCTGCAGAAGTCATATCCTGCCAGGGAGAAAGTATATACAAAGGACAGAGAATCACACTGTGTTCCTGCGGACGCACTGAAAATCCGCCTTTCTGTGACGGTTCTCACAGAAAGAAAGATTAATATAAAAATAAAAAAACAAAAGGAAAAAGGAAAATGGACATCAGAAAAGAATACGAAAAAAAACTTACCTCAGCAGAGGACGCCGTAAAAACCGTCAGTTCAGGCAGCTGGGTCGATTACGGATGGGGCGCCACTATACCCGTCGCTCTCGATAATGCTCTGGCCGCACGAATGCCTCAGCTTACAGACGTAAACGTCAGGGGCGGAATATTGATGAATGAGCCGGAGATCTTTAAGATCGAAAAACCCGAAGAACATTTTGCCTGGAATTCATGGCACTCCAGCGGGATAGAAAGACGTTCCACGGAAAAAGGCTTCGGTTACTATGCGCCTATCCGTTACTCGGAACTCCCCCGCTATTACCGTGATCTCGACTGTCCGTCACAGGTCATAATGATACAGGTCACACCCATGGACAAACACGGATACCTGAATTTCGGGCCCAGCGTTTCTCATGCATATGCTTCCTGTCAGATGGCTGATACAGTGATACTGGAAGTGAACGAGAATCTGCCGAGATGCCTCGGAGGCTTTCAGAACTGCATACACATCTCGGAAGCAGACATGATCGTAGAGGGCGGCAATCCTCCTGTTGCGAGCATGCCGTCGGCTCCGGCCAACGAAGTCGACGAAGCCGTTGCAGAATCGATAGTGGAAGATATCCCCGACGGTGCATGTCTCCAGCTTGGTATCGGAGGTATGCCAAATGCAGTGGGCTCCCTTATCGCAAAGTCCGACCTCAAAGATCTGGGAGTGCATACAGAGATGTATGTGGATTCCTTTGTGGATATATCAGCCGCAGGGAAGATCAACGGATCGAAGAAGAACATCGATTACGGAAGGCAGACATACGCATTCGCTGCCGGCACTCAGAAGCTTTATGATTTTCTCGACGACAATCAGGAATGCATGACAGCTCCGGTTGAATACACCAATGACGTAAGGGTCGTCTCTTCCATCGATAATTTCATTTCAATAAACAATGCAGTGGATATGGATCTCTTTGGTCAGGTAAACTCAGAGTCTGCAGGCATAAGGCATATAAGCGGTGCCGGCGGGCAGCTGGATTTCGTTCTGGGGGCATATCTGTCCCGCGGAGGGAAAAGCTTCATATGCTGTTCTTCAACATATAAAACCAGAAGCGGCGAAACCAAATCAAGGATACTCCCTTCACTGACTCAGGGTTCTGTCGTCACCGATACCCGCACAAACGTACAGTACCTCGTTACCGAATACGGCAAAGTAGACCTGAAGGGTCTGTCCACATGGCAGCGAAGCGAAGCTATCATATCGATAGCCCATCCCGACTTTCGTGAAGATCTTATAAGGGCTGCGGAGAAAATGAGGATCTGGCGAAGAAGCAACAAATAGGAACAGCTTTCAGACTGATGCGCGGAGCGCGCATTTCACCGATACAGCAAAACAGACCGGAATGACATTCCGGTCTGTATCGTTTTTTGCAGTTTTCCCTTATCTCCTGTTATATTACGTAAGCCACTATTATATATACTGTACAAATAGCTATCGTAAGCAGCATGACCGGAAATACTGTCTTGAAATAATAACCGAAAGTTATTTTGTGATCATTTCGTTCGGCGATACCGGTAGCCACTACATTGGCGCTGGCGCCTATGATCGTTCCGTTGCCGCCAAGGCATGCACCGAGTGACAGCGCCCACCAGAGCGGTGTGATGTTCAGTGAAGACATATTTCCCATGTCCACTATCAGAGGGATCATAGCCGCTACAAAAGGTATATTATCTATGAATGCTGAAGCCAGTGCCGATACCCACAGTATCGCCACAGCTGTCAGCAGAAGGTTCCCTCCTGTAGCCTTTATGACGAATTCAGCCAGCATGGTTATCACGCCGGTGGATTCTATGCCTCCTACTATGACGAAAAGTCCTGCAAAGAAGAAGAGCGTTTTCCATTCTATCTCCATGAATACAAGTTCAGAATTGATCCCGGATATGAAAAGCAGGACAACAGCTCCGGTAAGTGCCACTGTCGAAGATTCAAAGCCGAGCAGTCCATGAAGAAAGAATCCCACTATAACCAGTCCGAATACTATCAGCGACTTGTTCATCAGCTGATGATCCTTTATGCATTCTTTCTCATCGGTATTCAGGACCTTCTCCTTCAGAGAATCTTCGGTCACGAGAGATTTCCGATACATGAATGCAAAAATAAATGCCGACATGATCAGCAGAGGGAAAACTATCACACCATCATTCACAAGGAACTGCATGAAAGTAAGTCCGGTCTTGCTGCCGATAAGTATGTTCGGCGGGTCTCCGATAAGCGTCGCAGTGCCTCCTGCATTGGATGCAAAGACCGAAGCGATTATGAACGGAACAGGGTTCAGCTTGAGGTCTTTCGTGACGCTTAGTATTACAGGAAGAATCAGAAGTATAGTCGTTACGTTATCCAGAAATGCCGAAAAGATACCCGTAGTTATACTTAAAAGTATAAGCAGCCGAAAGGGTTCCGCTTTCGATATTTTGACTATTTTTACTCCCAGGTACTCAAAGAGACCTGTCCTTCTTATTATAGCGACTATTATCATCATCGCTACCAGAAGACCAAGAGTATTGTAATCGATATCCGCAAATGCTTCTTTCTGATCCAGTATCCTGAAGAGAACCATGAGTGTAGCTCCTGACAAGGCGACTACAGCTCTGTCGAATTTGTCCCATATTATCAGAGCATATACTCCGACAAATACAACAATAGACAGTATAAAATATGTTTTTTCTGTCATTCCAAGGTTGCCTCCTTAAATATAACAAATATAGAATTTATCCACTATAGTATCATAAATCACCTTTCAGTGCAATGGCTGAAAACTCCTGCAGGTTGCAGATTGCATCATATCTCCGTGTCTGCATAAAACGCCGGGCATTCCGGCCGTAAAAGCCGTTAAGAACAGGCACCTTAACTGATGGCCTTTTCCTTTTACAGATAAACTATCATTATATATATCATGCTGATAGCGACTGTAAGCAGCATCACAGGAAACACGTTCCTGAAATAGTATCCGAAAGTGATCTTGTATCCGTTCCTTTCGGCCATGCCCATAGCCACTACATTGGCGCTGGCGCCTACCATAGTGCCGTTGCCTCCGAGACATGCGCCAAGTGACAGTGCCCACCACAGCGGCGAAATATCCATGGATGACATCTCCCCGACCTGGATTATAAGCGGTATCATGGCAGCTACGAATGGTATATTGTCGATGAATGCCGAAGCTATCGCAGACACCCATAAGATCGCCATCACTGTGAGGAAAAGATTCCCGCCGGTCGCTTCTATAACTTTCCTGGCAAGCATAGTTATGACACCTGTTGCCTCGATGCCGCCTACAAGTATGAACAGACCCGAGAAAAAAAAGATCGTTTTCCATTCCACCTCGATCAGTACCAGTTCCGAATCGATACCGGAAACGAACATAAGGACAACAGCTCCTGTCAGTGCTATGGTAGAAGATTCGAATCCAAGGGCACCGTGGAGAAAGAAGCCCGCGATCACCAGTCCGAAAACGATCATGCATTTTTTCAGCAGCCGACGATCCTTTATGCATTTATTTTCATCCATGGCCAGAACCTTCTGCTTCAGTATATCCTGCGTCAGAAGCGATTTATGATATTTCCATGCGAATACAAATGAAAACAGCACCAGCATAGGCAGGATTATTATCCCGTTGTTTATTAAAAAATCGATAAAATTCAGTTCCGTCTGACTCCCTATCATTATATTCGGCGGATCACCTATAAGAGTGGCTGTGCCGCCCACATTGGATGCAAAGACTGACGTGATTATGAACGGTACGGGATTCAGCTTCAGATCCCCGGTAACACTGAGGATTACCGGGAGGATCAGCAGTATCGTAGTCACATTGTCGAGAAGCGCCGAAAGTATTCCTGTCGTTATGCTCAGTATGATCAGCAGGCGGAATGGTTCTGCACCTGAAAGCTTCACCATCCTTACTCCCATATATTCAAAAATACCGGTCCTCCTTATGACCGAAACGATTATCATCATACCCACAAGAAGTCCGATAGTGTTGAAATCGATAGCTTTAAAAGCGTCCTGCTGATCCAGTATCCTGAGGAGCACCATAAGCATGGCCCCGGACAAAGCTACTACAGCCCTGTCGAATCTGTCCCATATGATCAGGCCGTATACTGCCGCAAATACGATTATCGACAATATGAAATATGTTTTTTCAGTCATTTTGAAATGTCCTCCTCAAAACATCAGCCGCCTGAATAAAAGGGCCCTGACTTATAAAAGCCACGGCCCTCTGCAATCATATGTGTATATTATCTTCCGGCATAAGTGAATGCTGCGGTCTAATGACTATCAGCCCTTCTTCAGATGCTTCTCCACTTCATCCGGCGAATCGCCTACTTCATCGATCGCCCTGGCAAGTTCCTTCTGAGTGCAGCATAATTTTCCGCACCAGTAGTTCATTTCCTCCGGCTTTTCGATACTGACCCTGGAACAGTCCAGAGGTTCCCTGCCGGATTTGTTACCTGACATAAAATCACCTCCAAATAAATCAAATCGTTTCGATTCCCTTTTTCCTGTTAAAAATCATTATACTATAAATTATAGAAAATTCAAAATTTTTCTTTTTGTTTTTCGAAACCAAGTTCTGCTGCAGCTTTTTCATAAACGGGCACAGGCACTCCGAGCTTCCTGCCCGTTCGGACGACTTCAAAGACGAGTCCGTCTGTTTCGGATCGGCCGCCTTTTTTGATGTCGCGCTGCATGGATGTAGATGCTGCCGGTTCCAGACTGTCCAATATCTCAAGATTCGTTCTGACGATATCAACGTTAAAATGTATACCCATCGCTTCCGCCAGAGATTCTATCTCGCCCATAAGTGATATGAACATATCACGTTCTTTTCCCGTCTGCTGTACTGCCCCGGCATCAGCATCATAATATGCGCCGCAGGCCGCCATGGGAGAAACATATGAAAACTTCTGCAAGGCATCTCTTTTGATATTTTCCGATACTGTTGCCTCGATATGGCTTTTATCAAGATCTTCAGCGATTTTTTCCAGAGACGAACGGTATTCCTCCTGTCTGCGGACGCCGAAAATCACACGAAAAATATCACCCTTCCTTAATATCACGCCGGGCTTTCTGATCTCCGCGGCAATATATATGCATCCGTCGGTCACCAGCATATCCGGCAGCTGTTCCTGCATCCTCCCGCCGGTGCCGTATATATTCAGAAGCGGTATGACGATCGTATCTCTGCCGGCGATTTTACTTATGAAGGGTATCGTCTCATCCAGAGAATAACCTTTGACACAGACGAATATCACATCAGGTTCGCCGCTGTAATGCTCCATATCCGACGCTCTCAAAGGAACGGCCCTGTGCTCCGCGCCCGAAGCATTCTCAGTCTCTATCCCGTATTTCTGTATCGCCGCAAGATGTTCGCCTCTCGCTATTGCCATAACATCCATGTCCGCTGCGGCCATGGATGCGGCTATGCTGCCTCCTGTTCCTCCGGCTCCGATTATAAGATATTTCATTTTCTGCCCCTTTTATTTTTTATTATCTCCGATTATGCCATACCCGTGCAGCTTCCTCGATACTGTAGGCTGGCTTGTATTGAGTTCTTTCGCTATCCTGGAAGCTGATCCGTATTTCTCATAATATTTTTCAAGCAGGCGCTTTTCGTATTCGTCAACACGTTCCTTTAAATTTCCCTCTGAAGCTTCAGTCACTATGTCTGCTTCATAATCATCCCGCATTTCAACAGGCTGGTGCTCCAGCTGCATGATCTGATCGATATCATATATATCTATCTCATCATTTGACGTTAAAAGTATAAGCCTTTCCACCATATTCTGCAGATCCCTTACATTGCCTTCATAGTCATACTCTTCAAGGTACTTTATTGCGTTGAATGTAAAATTGCGTTTCAGATTGTACCGCTCGTTATATATCTGCAGAAAATATTTTACAAGCAGCGGGATATCCTCCGGTCTGTCTTTCAATGGAGGAATCACCAGTTTTATAACAGACAGTCTGTAATAAAGATCCTTTCTGAAACTGCCTTCACCGATCATCTCTTCAAGATCGCGATTTGTGGAAGCGATCAGCCTTACATTCGTGGTTTGAGGTTTTGTGCTGCCGATATGATAAAATTCCCCTTCCTGAATGAATCTAAGAAGTTTCGGCTGAAGTTTCAGAGGCAGTTCACCGATTTCATCCAATAACACTGTCCCGTTGTCAGCCACTTCCAATATTCCCTTTTTCCCCCCTGATTTTGCATTCGTGAAGGCGCCTGCATCATAACCGAACAGTTCGGATTCTATCAGCGATTCCGGTATCGCCGAACAATTGATCTTCAAAAATGGCTGATTGACCCTGGAGCTTTTTTGATGGATATAATCCGCGACCAGTTCTTTTCCAGTACCTGATTCACCATATATCAGCACTGTTGAATCAAAAGGCGCGATTTTATCACAAAGATCGATCAATTTATGCATTTTATTGCTTGTATAAACAAGTGACCGCTTGATACCCGCAATGTTCTTCAGCTGCTTCAGTTCTTTTTTCAGTTTGATATTATTTTTTAATTCATTGTCCAGTTTATGTCTTATTTTATTATGCTCTGTGTTATCTATAAGATTATTCACCACATATTTAAGCTTTCCATTTGGATCGAAATACGGCCGCCCGTATACCAGATAGCTTTTCCCGGATGGCTGCATCTGCTCAATAACCACCGGTTTCAAAGTATCGATCACTTTCATAGTGGCAGATTCATTGTTTTTTTCTTTTCCTATCTCTCCCAGACTTTTTCCGACTGTATAATCTGCGTCATCACCAGTGATACGTACCTGAGAATCATTTACTCTGACTGCGATTCCGTTTGCATCAGACAAAGTGAATCCGACTTCGGAAAGATCGATAGCTGCACGCAGCAACTCCAGCTCCGCATCCTGGTCTGAAATACGGATTTTCTGTTCCCTTATGATTTTTTTCAACTTATCTTCATGATCCATTTTTACGAGACCTCATTAAAAATTATATCATATCAAAAATCTAATAACTACCCATCAGTTGGTTAGTTATTAGATTTTAATAAAGGCAGCTTCTGTTCGATAAACATATACTTTTATAAAAATTTAAATGCTTTTCAGCAGCCTGGCAAATACAGCCGTCCTTCTCGAAATGTGATCGATATATATATGTTCATCAGCATTATGTAGATTTTTACCTGACATTCCTAAACCATCCAAAGTCGGTATGCCTGCTGCTGCAGTAAAATTGCCGTCACTGCCGCCTCCTACTTCTATTCTGTCCGGCTTGATGTCATACTCTTCAGCACATTTTGAAAGGCGGTCATATAATTTTTCATCGCCTATCATGACAGGCTTGTCGATCTGGCCGTCTACAACGATCCTGCATCTTTCATCTACAGGCTTTATATTCATTAATATATCATGAAGTCTTTCGGCAACTTCTTCCGTTTTAAAACGGACATCCATCGTAAATGATGCAGTTGCAGGTATGACACATGTACCGTAAATCCCCCCGTCTATAACTGTAGGAGCCATTGTTGCATCGTTCTCTTCCCTGTCCATTTTTTCGATTTTCAGCAGCTGTCTCGCGATTTCCGTGATCGGGCTTATGGCAAGATGAGGATTACTGCCGGAATGGGCTTCTTCGCCAATGGCTTTTATAGTATATGTACCTCTTCCGAACCTTTTCATTTTAACGCTTCCTATGGTCTCTACTCCGGGCTCCATAACTAATGCACATTCGTATTGCCTTGCCTTGTCCACGATCTGGTCACTCGAACAAAAGCTGCCGGATTCCTCATCGCCATTCATAAAAATGCCTATCGTCCTGTCCGGCATCATATCCAGTTCCTGCAGAGCTTTGACAGCAAAATATGCCATGACAAGCCCGCCTTTCATATCAAGGATACCCGGTCCATATGCTCTGTTTCCCTCTATTTTAAACGGCATTTTTTCTATAGTGCCTATAGGGAAAACCGTATCATAATGCCCGATTATGACAGCTCCTTTTTTGCCGTTCCCCAGTTCACCATACACATGATCACCGCATGTTTCCTGGGGTATCCTTTCCGTTCTGAACCCAAGTTCTTTATAACGGTTTTCAAAATAGCGGCTGCATTCATCAGCAGCTGTTTTATTCTCATGATCCGGCGATTCCAATTCAACTGCTTCCTTAAGCATTTTCAGCAGATCATCAATATGTTTATCTAAATATCCAAGAATTATATCATTTTTGTCCATTTCTCAGCTCCTTGACAACAGGCACAAATACCTATCCCTGTAGTTATACAATCTCAACAATATCGTCTGCCGCAACACATGAAGCATTAGCTTCTTCAAAATCTATATCCAGCGCAGGCGCAGGCATCCCGGGAGTAATAACTATCATCACATCATCGAAGATAAGTTTTCTCTCACCGCTTTTAACTTTGACTTTGACTGTCTGCCCCTTCTTTACACCAAAATCCTCTGCCTGTTCTTCAGTAAAATGAATATGTCTCAGCGGTACCAGTGCCACCGAATCGAAATCGATGCTGCCTTTCGGTCCGATCACTTTCAAAGGAGCAAGATCTTTCGATCCCGAAATTTTTATCGGAGCATCGATGCCAAGTTTATAATTGTCTGATCTTAATATTTCGACCTGATTATATTTTCTTGCCGGTCCGAGTATGCGGACACCTTCTATTCTGCCTTTCGGCCCCTCAATCACAACAGTTTCATTTGCTGCAAAAATGGGCGGGTCAAGATCTTTCTTCGCTGTCAGTTCGTAGCCTTCTCCGAAAAGCCTGTCCAGAGCCTCCTCTGTGATATGCATATGCCTGTTCGATATCCTCGCGATTATTGTTTTTTTCATTTTTTCTCCCTTCTATAGGTTGTCTTCCGTATCATAGTCTTTTATTTTTTCTTCGCCCCTGAGCATACGCAGAGCACCTGCCACAAGTGCTTCCATTTCATATGCTCCCGGAACTACTTCGACAGGAGCTATAAATGAAACTCTTTTTGCAAGTCTCTCTACCAGACGTTTTGAATGTGCGATTTCTCCCGTCAGTATTATCCTGTCGATGTCGCCGCTGATAACCGTTGCCATTCCTCCTATATCTTTTGCAATCTGATAGATCATCGCGCTGAAATAAAAATCAGCTTTCTCATCTCCGGCGTCGATTCTTTTGTCTACTTCTACGATATCGCCGGTTCCGATATAAGCAAACAGGCCTCCCTGACTCATTTGCTTATTGAAAGCGGTATTGAAATCCCAGCTGCCCGAAAAACATTTTTTTGTGAATGCGATCATTGGCAGCGCACCTGATCTGCTTGGCGAAAATGCATTGATATGGCTGTCTATTATTTTACCCTTGCTATGTGCGTTAACCGTAATTCCTCCGCCAAGATGACAGATTATAAAATTACAGTCTTCATATCTGCCGCCCAGTTTTCGGGCGATTTCATATCCTGCCGCTTTTTCGTTAAGCGGATGCCCCGCACCACGCTGTATCGGAAATTCGGGGAGTCCCGAGACCTTTGCCAGATCTGTAAAATCATCAGCAAGAGGTGCATCATATATATAACCGGGCACATTGAATTTTTTCATCAGATCTATTGATATCATAACTCCGAGATTTGATGCGTGCGGCCACGGAGCATGACTGCACTCTTCAACCATAAGAGGTGTTATAGCATATCCGCCGCAGTGCACCGGCCTTCCTCCTCCTCCTCTTGAGATTATGGCATCTATTTCCCTGATATTACTTTTCTCGATATAATCCATCACCATTTTTTTCCGCATAGGCAGCTGGTCATTGATTGTTTTGCATTTTGCAATGTCATCAGGAGAATGCTCCAGCTTGGTTCCGCATTTTTCATGATCATTTTCATAATATGCTACCCTTGTAGAGGTAGAACCAGGATTGATTACAAATATTTTATAGGATCTTTCCATTATTTTCCTCCGCTTGATTTCGCTGCTGTTGGACGATACAATCAAACCCGTCTTTAACACAGTTTTTATTAGGTTCTACATATTTTGTTTTCGAACCTGTGAAAGAATTTTCGATTATCCTGTAAACCGATTCCAGTTTTATTTTCTTCGTTATTGCCAGATAGGCACCCAGCAAAACCATATTTGAACCTCTCGGATTTCCGTTTTTTTCAGCTATAGTATCTGACGGAACAAAATATTCTCTGACATCCTCTCTTCCGGACGGAACGGTCACCATATCGCTGTTGACAAGTAATATCCCTTCACTCTTGAGTTTGTCGGCAAATTTTTCCATGGACATATCATTCATTATTATGCATGAATCTGCTTTTGAGATCATGGCAAACGGGATCCGGCTGTCAGAAATAGTGACATTGCAGTTTGCCGTCCCTCCACGCATTTCAGCACCGTATGAAGGCAGCCATTCGGCTTCATAGCCAAGATCTATCGCAGCAACAGCCAGCATCTGTCCTATGCGCAGCGCGCCCTGTCCGCCAAACCCGGCAACAATAATTTTATTGCTATACATACTTCTCCTCCTAAAAATCCTTGTAATTACCCAGAGGATAATAAGGTATCATTTCATCTTCCAGACGTTTAAGAGCATCTAAAGGTGCCATTCCCCAATTGGTCGGGCATGTCGACAGCACTTCGACCATGGCAAAACCCAGGCCCTTTATCTGACATTCGAATGCCCGTTTTATAGCTTTCTTTGTCTTTCTTACGTTGGCTGGATTGTTTACCGCTGTTCTTTCTATAAATTTCGCACCGTCTATCGTGGCCAGCATTTCGGACATTCTTATCGGATTGCCGCAATGATCCGGATCCCTGCCGTATGGTGATGTAGTTGTTTTCTGTCCTGCCAAAGTTGTGGGCGCCATCTGGCCTCCGGTCATTCCGTATGTGGTATTGTTTACAAAAATTGCAGTTATTTTTTCTGCTCTATGCGCAGCATGCACTATTTCTGCCGTACCTATGGATGCCAGATCCCCGTCTCCCTGATAAGTAAATACTATTTTATCTGGATTCATTCTCTTGACTCCGGTAGCATTTGCGGGAGCTCTTCCATGCAGCGAATATATCGTATCTATATCCATGAACCACGGCATATATCCGCCGCATCCAACACAGCCAACTGCAATAGCATCTCCGTCTACTCCCAGTTCATCTATCACATTCATAACTGTGTTTAAAACGATGCCATGTGTGCATCCCGGGCAAAATGTAAATGGTGAATCGTTGAGAGATTTTGACCGTTTATATAATATGCTCATTTTACTTCCTCCCATACTTTATGCACTTTGTCGACTATGTCCTGCGGCATCAGAAAATCATTTTCTGAATCTCCCACATGATACACCGGCCATCTGCCGCTCGAAGCTATCCTTACGTCATCGATCATCTGTCCTACAATATTCATTTCCGCACATATTACAGCTTTGCAGTTTGATCCGATTTCTTCAAATGCTTTATACGGATACGGCCACAATGTCTTCGGACGTATGATACCGATCTTCAATACAGAACCAGGCTGTTCATCGATCACAGCAGCTTTGCACATACGTGCAGCAGTTCCATATGCTACAAGTACTATATCCGCATCTTTCACATCTGTTATCTCGACTTTCGTTTCATTTTTTATGATATCAGGATATAACTCAGTTTCCTGCCAGTGCTTTGTTTTGAAATGCTCAGTGCCCATAGGGGGCAAATGCAGGACTGGTTTGCCGCCACGGTATTTTTTACCATGCAGCGCCCAGTCCTTTTCAGGTAGATCTTTACGTTTTGGAGGCATTTTGTCAAAATCTACACTTCCCATCATCTGCCCGATCATTCCGTCTGCAAGTATTACAACCGGGTTGCGATATTTATCAGCAATGTCAAAAGCTTCAAATGACATCTCTGCTGCTTCCTGTACATCGGACGGAGCTAACAGTACAATTTTATAGCCTCCGTTTCCGTTCATTCTGTAATCTTCCTGCGATGCCTTCATAGTCCCGAAAGCGGGGCCGTTCCTCATTACTATGGTTACAACTGCAGGCAGCCTGTTAAGGGTCATCGCTGCCAAAGCTTCCAGCTTAAGGCAATATCCCGGTCCTGACGTACTGGTCATGACGCGGGCACCCGAAGCGGATGCACCCATACACATGTTCATTGCTGCCATTTCACTCTCTGACTGAAGGAACAGACGATCATGTTTCGGCATTTCGCGTGCAAAGTATTCAGGAATTTCGCTTTGCGGCGTGATCGGATAGCCGAAAAATGCCTGACAACCCGCTTGTATTGCCGCCTCAGCAATAGCTTCATTTCCTTTCATCAATACTTTCGTCATCTTTTTTCTCCTTCCTTCAACCATCACGCTGATTCTTGAATCTTTTCAATAGTTATTACTGCATCGGGGCACATGACTGCGCAGTTGCAGCATCCTACACATGCATCCTGATCCGTTATGACTGCCGGATGAACGCCTCCTTTTGTAAACATGGTTTTATCTAATGTCAGGATATTTTTGCTGCAGAATTTTACACACAGTCCGCATCCTTTGCAACATTCTGTATCAAATTTTACTTTAAATTTCACTTTTCACTTACCTTTCCGCTGCTATATCCAGTCCGGTCTCAGCAGCATTTTTACCGGCAACAGATCTCCTGCCAGAGAAATGTCTTTCAATTCACGAATTATGAATTCAGGAACTGCTGTATATACTACTTCACATCCAGTATGTTCTGATATGCTTCTTACTGCCTCATCTCCCTTCAGTATGTCTTCAACTCTGGTTTCACGAAGCATATGTGTAGAATTGATCAACCCGTTTATTTTAAGTTTGCTTGCATTCTCTATCATGTTCAGGTAATCAATATTTTTTTCTACTGTGGATGTACATGGCCGGTTGAGATTTACTGCAAGCCACATATTATATTTTCCTTCATTAAGAAGATCTGCGAAACGGGCAAGCACCAGAGCTCCTTCAGGATCTCCGCCGACATCTATGATGCTCTTCTGTTCTCTGTTTTCGAAGCATTCATATAACGCGGCTGATAATGCCGGAGTATCGTTATAATATTCTTCAGCAAAATTACTCGATACCAGCTTTACGTCTTTTTCTTTAAAATAGTCGGTAAGACGGCGGGCACGGAAATATGCATTTACGATATCCATGTCTGCAATTACAATTTTTTCTCCTTGTTCTGTCAGCATATCCGCATAATTGACTGCAAACTCGGTTTTTCCGCTTCCATAATGACCTGTTATTATTGTAGGATTTTTATATTCCATCTTTTTCACCCGGATCAGTCCTTTAACATACCGACAGTCTTTGCAACTTTTTTGCCAAGCGCCTGAGTGCTTTTCAGCCCGATCTCATCCTTTGTTACTCCGTCGCGAACTCTGCCGCGCCTGGGGTAAGTCGTTGTCCCTCCACCGATATAACATCCCGGTATCGGTTCGTCGCCTGAACCTACAACGATCATGTCATGTATCATGAAATAATATTGCATCTGCAGTATTGTGAATTCCTGTCCGGCATTTCTGTTTCCTCCAACCGTCAATGCCCCGCCGACCTTACAGCTGAGTGCATTTTTATATTTGCTGAACCCGTAACGCAGAAGGCCCTCTGTCCTGTCCATAAAAGCTTTCATCTGTGCGTTTACTGAGCCAAAATATACCGGAGAAGCCAGTATCAGTCCGCTGCACTCCAGGAGTTTCGGATATATGTCATCCATACCGTCTCTGAATGACAGACAGGCCTTATCGGCATCGCCCTTAGCTGCTGCTTCCGTACAGCACCCCACGCATGAATTGCATGGCGATATCTGATAATCCCTAAGACAGATGCTTTCAGTCCGTATGAAATCATATTCTTCAGCAGCATCCAGTGCATGCTTAAGTATGAAATCGGTATTCGCATCTTTTCTTGGACTGCTTGAAATTCCTAAAATCAGTTTTTTATTCAAAGTAATCAACCTTTTCCTTTCTGTGTAAAAGGATATTGTAAAGCATAATTGTCAAACGATATGCACGGAACAGTCATATCCTGCTGTTCATGCTTTTATTGCTTATTAAGCTTAAGATTTCTTATATCATTCAAAGTGGTATCCATTTCTCTGCCTCCCCTTTCATAATCTCGCCACAGTTTATAAACAACCGGCAGCGAACCGTAAAGTCCTACAAGATTCATCAGTACCATGCATCCGTTCCCTACATCACAAATGGCCCACACAAGAGGCACGGGGGCAATTGATCCGAATACGCTGAAGAAAAGCATCAATGCGACATATACATTCCTTGACTTCACACCGAAAAGCCTCTTGAAATTCTGTTCTCCATAAAAGAATGCTGAAATAATCGTTGAGAAACAGAAGAAGAGGACACAAACTGAAATAATCACCAGTCCTATATTGCCAAACGTATTTTCAAAAGCTTTTACGATAACGCCTATTCCTGGCTCCTGACCTTTATAGGCGCCGGATGACAATATAACAAGCGAAGACATAGTTAAAATGATGAAAGAATCTATCACTATAGAAACCATAGCAACCAGTCCCTGATCGCAGGGATTTTTTACTTTTGCTACTGCGTGGGCATGCGGAGTGGAACCTTCGCCTGCTTCATTGGAAAAAAGGCCTCTTGCAATACCATATCTCATAGCTTCTCTTACCGATATTCCTACAAATCCGCCCCATGCGGCATTTGAAGAAAAAGCGCATTTGAAAATTGCTCCAACTGCCGCCGGAAGCTGATCACCATATTTAACTAATATCACAATCGAACATATGACATAAAGGACTGCCATGATCGGAACAAGAGTCGATGTTGTACTGGCAATTCTTTTGATACCGCCGGAAACAACGAGAAAAAGTATTATTGTTACAACGATACCTGTTGCCAGCACTGGTATTTTAAAGGAGGCCTGAAAGGAATCCGCTATTGTGTTTCCCTGTATCATTGCAGCTGCCATAGAATATCCGAAAAGGAAAAACACTGAAAAAGCCCCTGCCATGCCTTTTCCGAATTTATTCGGAAAAGCTCTTTTTATATAATAGGCCGGGCCTCCTGTTGCCGAACCATCTTCCAGTCTTTCTTTAGTATGCTGAGCCATCACTGCTTCCGAAAAAATTGTACCCTGTCCAAGAAATGCGGCTATCCAGATCCAGAATACTGCCCCTGGGCCTCCAGCCATTATGGCAGTAGCCGGGCCGGCGATATTTCCTGTCCCTACCTGCCCTGCAATTGCAGTAGCAAGGGACTGCCAGGAACTCATGCCTGATTTGCCAGCCTTACCGCTTTTCCCGAAATTGGCAAAGGCAAGTCTGAAGCCGTCGCCTATCCTGCGTATTTGCGGAAATTTCAATATGCAGGTAAAAACCACACCCGTGCCCAGAAGTACGAAAATCATAAAGTTTCCCCACAGCGCCCCACTGATCACGTTAAAAAAATTTAATAATGTATCCATAAGAATCCTCCTGAAAACTACGTGAAAATAAAATTTCACTTTTTACAACTACGAAGGTCGGTAATCATCATTAAAATTATTTCATTCATTATTGAATAAAATAATTCAATAATGAATACTATCTTTTTATCATATACTTTCTTATCCGTTCTGTTGCTTCAATGATGTTCTCATCTGAATTTGCAAATGTCATTCTGAGATAGCCCTCTCCCATTTCACCGAAGGCGCTTCCTGCCACTGTGATCACTCGTGCATTTGCCAGCAGCTCTTTAGAAAAGTCCCACGAAGAGATGCCAAGTTCTTTTATATTTATGAATGTGCAAAAAGATCCTTCAGTTCTGAAACATTTCATGCCGGGAACATCCGACAGACCGTCTATCAGAAGATCCCTTCTGCGTTCATACTGCTGTCGCATGTATTCGACACAATCCTGAGGTCCGTTTAAGGCCGCCACCCCCGCACGCATTATAAATATGGGAAGGCAGGATAGAATGGCATGCTGCATTTTATACATATTCTCCATCAGGTCCTTATCTGTTGAGACGATATATCCCAGCCGCCATCCGGTCATCGCATACGTTTTGGAAAAACTGTTCACTATAATTACTTTGTCTTTAATGCCTGGCAAAGAATGCAGACTGAAATGTTTTCTTCCGTCAAATATGATGTTTTCATACACTTCATCAGAAATAACTATCATATTATGCTTTTCAATGACCTGTGCAAGTTTTCTTCCATCTTCTTCAGTCAAAACAGCGCCTAACGGGTTGCTTGGGTAATTGATTATCAGTGCCTTGGTTTTGGAAGTGACAGCGCTTTCGAGATCTTCCGCAGTAAGCTTAAAGCCATTTTCCTCTGTGAGAGGCACTCTTACCGGGATACCGCCGACTGACAGTATCTGACCTTTATAACAAGTATAGGCGGGATCCGGAAGTATAACTTCTTCTCCCGGATTTATAACAGCCATGAGTGAAAGTATGATGCCCTCGACGCCTCCTCCGCAAATCATTACATTGTTGATATCGTATGATCCGCCAAATTGTCTGATATGCTTTTTGGCAACCGCATCTCTCAGTTCGTCAAGTCCATACTCCATCCCGTATTTTGTCTCGCCTGCTTCGATAGCTTTTATGCCTGCTTCTTTTATATGTTCAGGCGTGTCAAAATTCGGTTCTCCGTTGCATGTATTTATAGATCCGGGATAATCTTTTGCATAATCAAACATCTTCCAGATCAGTGACGTAGGATAATCTCTTGCTAATTTCGATACGTAGTCATTATGCTCGTTCATAAATTTCCTCCTTTACGATTTATTATTACTTGACGGTACATTCTTTCATTTATTATTTCGGGTTTTTGTTTCTGTACATATCAGCTGCTTCCGAACCAGTCATAAACTGCACGCAGCCTGTTTCGATCATATGAGATACCAGTCTGTCCAATACCTTGATCCTCGCAGGACGTCCTGTTATCTGCGGATGACATGTCAATACGAAGCAATGGTCGGAATCGCCTGTATCGATCAATTCCTCCTTGAATTCATCAAGCAATGCATCGAATTCTGATTTCCAGTAATTCTCTACTGACTCAAGAGGCTGCATGGCTTTTCCAGGGGTCAAAAGACTGTACAGCCAATATGCCGCATCATCAAGGACCCAATGGATCGGCAGTTCCACCATATTCGTTTCCCGGTCTCCATATCTTAGATATCTTATGTTTTCGGTATCCATCATGTTGCTTGAATATTCGAATTCTCCCATATTCTCAAGTATATCTATTGTGTTTTTTCCAAATTCCCAGGCTGGTGAACGATATCCCTTCGGCCTTTTTCCGATCGTTTTCTCTATAAGATTGCTGCAATCCATATATTCCTTAAGTTCAGCTTCATAACTTCCCATTTTGTCGGGATATATATGGCTCCAGCTGTGGTTACCGATTTCATTGCCGGATGCGTCTATTTCCTTGACAAGCTCCGGATATTGATTCACTGTGAATCCGGGAATAAAAAAAGTTGCGTTGATGCCATATTTTTTAAGCATTTTCAATATCCTCGGCGCTCCTGTCTCAGGGCCATATCGTCCCTGAGACAAAGTAACCGGCCTGTTGGCATTCTCTGGATCCCTGCAGCGCCACAGTGTTTCGCCATCCAGATCAAAAGTCAGTAATACGGGCATTTTTTTTGTCATTTTTATCACTCTTCCTAACATATAATCATTACGGTATTGAATAACTATTCATTTCAGCATATATCTGTCTTCTAAATATATTATGCAAATATTGTGCCAAATTCAAAATTGATTGAATCTTTATGATTTTTTTTATAAAACCGCACTATTTCATAAGATCCCGGGGATCTGTATACTCTGTACCATAACTGTCTGCCACATTTTTACATGTGATTTTCCCGTCATAAGTATTTATTCCTGAATACAATACTTCATAATTGCCGCATGCCTGCTCCAAACCAGACCTGGCGATCATCAAGCCATATCTCTCTGTTGCATTAGTCAAAGCTGTCGTAGACGTTATCGGCACAGCTCCCGGCATATTGCCTACACAATAATGGATAATGCCTTCAAGCTCAAAAATCGGATCGTCATGGCTCGTTACTCTTGTAGTTTCACAGCAGCCGCCTTGATCTACAGCCACATCAACTATTACACTTCCTTTTTTCATATTTTTTAAATATGCTTTTTTCATGAGTTTTGGAGCTGTTTTGCCAGGTATAAGGACCGAACCGATAATCAGATCTGCATCTCTTGTCGCTCTTTCTATAGTATGATCTGTGCTGTAAAGAGTCTGTATCCTGGAACCGAAAATATCGTCCAGAACAGCAAGCCTTTCCAGATCGATATCAGTTATTGTGACATCAGCTCCCATACCTGCCGCAATCTTGCAGGCGTTCGTCCCGACGTTGCCGCCTCCGATAATCAGCACATTTGCCTTAGGCGTACCTGGTACTCCTGAAAGCAGCATGCCCCTCCCTCCGAAAGTCTTTTCAAGATATTTCGCACCTTCCTGAATAGCCAGTCTGCCGGCTATCTGACTCATAGGCGCCAGCAATGGTATGGATCCGTTTTTTTCGATCAGCGTTTCGTATGCAAAAGCCTTTACTTTACTTTCAAGTAAAGCTTCCGTAAGTTCTTTATCTGCGGCAAGATGCAAATATGTAAACAGCACCAGATCTTTTTTGAAATATTTATATTCAGATTTCAAAGGCTCCTTGACTTTTACCATCATGTCGCATTCTTCCCATACACTGGATGCATCGGAAATGATCTCGGCTCCTGCACTCTTGTATTCCTCATCGGAAAAAGAAGATCCTTCGCCGGCACCCTTCTCAATCAATACTGTATGGCCGGCATTTTTATATGCATACACATTAGCCGGTGTCAGCCCTACACGGAATTCATTATTTTTGATTTCTTTTACACAACCAACTTTCATAGTTACGCTCCTTATTGACTTTTGATATAAATAATTGTTTGAAATAAGTAATTATTGTATATATTTATTTATTATTGAATATAATTTATACTTTGTAATTACTTTACCCATATAATATGCAGGATCCGTGCCATAAAACGATCCGTAATGCTTTTATGCAAATTTTAAATTACAGCACATTGCTGTGATCATAAAAAAATATACCTTTATAACAAACACTTCTGCAGTCAGGCAGACTATTCAGCCTTGTTCGTTATAAAGGTATACCTCTGTTAAAACCGTTATGATTTTAATATTTATTTTTAATAGTTTTGGGCAAGCCTGTAAGCCGGGTTCTGTATCAGACAGCCATCTATCTAGGCGCATCATTGCTGGTGCGCTCATGCGACCCACCTCCCGGGGACTGACGGGCAGCCAGCCATGATCCCTTTTTGGTCTTGCTCCGGGTGGGGTTTACACGGCCGTCATGTCTCCATGACGCCGGTGAGCTCTTACCTCGCCATTTCACCCTTGCCACGGCATTACCCGTTTCGGCGGTGTGTTTCTGTTGCACTTTCCCTACAGTTACCTGCGCCGGACGTTATCCGGCACCCTTGCCCTGCGGAGCCCGGACTTTCCTCATGCTGAGCATGCGGCTGTCTGGCTTACCCAAAACATATTATTTGATTTTTTTTCTCCCTCCGGACATCATGATCCCGTACAGGACCTTGCGTATTTCAATAAACAGAAAAACACCCGACATCAGGCAGAATATGACTGTGAAAGCTACAGTCATCACCTTTTCGCTGCCGGTGGCATCTGTATTGAATGCAAATACCAATGCTCCGATTATCACCGCGATAAAAATCAGACATTTTACAACAAATGAAAAGATCTCTTTTTTTTCATATTCGTCCATACAATTCCTCCCAGTCATGCTGCTGATATATCAGAGACAAGTTTGATTATAACATAAACGGATCTGTATTCACAGTGCTTTCTGTTATCTCAAGAGATCCTTCTGTCTCTTCCCTCAGCTGAGCCGAAAAATTTTCGGCAAAGATCTTTTCTGTGCCGTAATGTCCCGCATCTATCAGTGAAACCCCTGAAGCTTTAGCATTGTGAGCCTCATGATGTCTTATGTCTCCGGTTATCAGAAGCTGACACTCCTCTTTTATAGCCGCATCGATCAAATCACCGCCGCCTCCGGTGCATATGGCAGTCTTTGATATACTTGGATTCCCACCGTCTACCATACGGATGCGTCCTGCCGGAAGATCCAGCGCCCTTTCAGTATGAATCGCCGCTTCCTTCAGGCTCATCGTCCGGGGGAGATATCCGATCATGCCGCATATGTCTTCTCCTTCAGATCCAGGTCTGTATATATTCTCAAGTCCGAGGATCTGCGCAAGCCGGAAATTGTTGCCGCGTTCTGCGTTGTCAAATGAAAGATGCGCAGCATATACGGAAATATCTTCTCTGATGAGTCTGCGTATGTAGCGCCCCTCAGCTTCTTCCGTGCTTATTTTTCTCAGAGAAGAAAATATCAGTGGATGATGAGTGACTATCATCCCGGCGCCCGTACGGCAGGCTTCATCGATGATTTCGTCTGTGATCTCCAGAGCTGTCAGCACCCTTGCTATTTCTTCCTGACCGCAGTATATCTGCTGTCCGCTGTTGTCCCACTCCTCGGAAAGTTCCGGAGGCGCGATCTTTTCTATTGCATTTATGATCTGTCTGTAATCCATATTTTTCTCCCTGCCTGAATCTCCTTATCATCACTTACGTCACAAGGGCTTGTGACCGCTGAATTCTTTGCCGGTCATGGAGTCTATCCGGATCCTGATAAGTCTCGAACCGGTTATTTTCTTTTCGGTATAAAGATTTTCCGAAGTATCATATCCGGGCGGATGCAGCTTGTCCACTAACAGATCGAAAGCTTTTATTTTTTCTTCCCTGTCATCGGATACAGCGGCAGTGCCGAATCCTACCACACTGGCATACGGTATCCCCCAGTCGCAGGGTCTTCCTGCGTTCGTTATGATCTCCTCAGGAATAGAAGCCTTCACCTCAAAGCAGACCCTGTCATTCCTGGCTATGATATCCAGTTTCGTTCCCACTTCCGCGCAGTGCACATAAATATATCCGTCTTCATAAACAAAATACACCGGTATCACATAGGGCTGATCATCGGCACACATGGCCAGATGACACACTGTTTCTTCTTTCAGGATCTTTTCGATCCGTGCATTGTCAGTGATCTCTCTGTTCCATCGCCGCATTTTACCTGTTTTCATTTTTCCCCTCCAGTCTGAGCAGATATTCGATCCGCTTTTCTGTTTTATCTATGCAGTGATCGTTTCCGGATTTTCTGTTCCCGAGAGCTCCGGCGATCTTCCTTTCCGACCTGATTTTTCTTTCAAGAAATTCCTCTGCCAGAGGATCTCTGCTGCAAAGAAGCCAGTACGGAAATTCCCAGCATATGTTCTCAGATCCCGCCGCACGCATTTCTCCGCTGGGTTCCGGCCAGCCCTTATCTTTGTTTGTACAGCGGCTTCGCGGAGAAGCTGTGATTATCTCACAGATGAATCTTCCTTCCCGAACCAGCCTGTCGCCCGTAAAACAGAAGTCATTATGAAAAAGCCAGTGGCGGAGCCGGCCGGAATTGCTCCGGGGCTGTAATATGAATTTTCCGAAACTGCATGTCTTTTCCGTATCTTCACTCAGGATATCCGTTATGAGCAGTCCTCCCATTCCGGCTATGACTATTGTATCGACTTCGCCCGGGCCGATCACAGAAAGGCCGCTGCCAGTACGGAAGCACACATTGCTGCACGGCTGCTGCGTTCCGGCATTTTCCCTTGCCTTCTGAAGCGATTTATCGCTTATGTCAGTCATTATCACTTTAGGGCATATATCCTTTTCACGGAGGAAAAGAGGCAAAAAACCATGGTCTGTCCCGATATCGGCCATGGTTTCTCCCTGTTCTATGTACAGCGCTATAGCACGCAGCCTGTCATTCATACCTGACATACTGCATCACTCCAGATAATCCTTGAGTTTTTTGCTCCTGCTCGGATGCCTGAGTTTTCTGAGTGCCTTTGCCTCGATCTGTCTTATCCTCTCTCTCGTGACATCGAAACGTTTTCCAACTTCCTCGAGAGTCCGGGCTCGTCCGTCTTCCAGACCGAAACGCAGTTTTAGGACTTTCTGTTCTCTTTCAGTGAGAGTATCCAGCACCTCTATAAGCTGTTCTTTCAGCATGGAAAATGCTGCCGCCTCTGCCGGCGCCGGCACGTCTTCATCAGGGATGAAGTCTCCCAGATGACTGTCTTCTTCCTCTCCTATAGGAGTTTCGAGAGAAACGGGTTCCTGTGCTATCTTAAGTATCTCACGGACTTTTTCTTCCGATATGTCCATCTCTGCCGCTATTTCCTCAGGTGTCGGCTCCCTGCCGTATTCCTGCAGCAGCTGCCGCGACACACGCATAAGTTTGTTTATGGTCTCGACCATATGGACCGGTATCCTTATGGTCCTGGCCTGATCAGCTATGGATCTTGTTATGGCCTGTCTTATCCACCACGTGGCATAAGTGCTGAATTTATATCCTTTCCTCCAGTCGAACTTGTCTACTGCCTTTATTAGGCCCAGATTGCCTTCCTGTATAAGATCAAGGAAAAGCATTCCTCTGCCCACATAACGCTTGGCTATGCTTACAACAAGACGCAGATTCGCCTCACAGAGTTTCTGCTTAGCTCTTTCCTCTCCTTCTTCCATCCTCTTTGCCAGATCTATTTCCTCTTCAGCTGTGAGAAGCGGTACTTTGCCTATTTCCTTAAGATACATTCTTACAGGATCATCCACAGCAACAGTCTTTGGCAAAGTGCTCTCCAGGTCTATTTCCTTTTTTCTGGTGTTGTGCCTCCCTCTTGTATCGTCGTTTTCCAGAGTATCTTCATCCTCGATCTCGGATTCGATCTCCTTGAGTTCGAAATCATCGGGCGCTTCTTCGGAAACTATCTCGATGCCCTTGCTCATGAGGACTTCGTAGATATCTTCCATCTGATCTTTGTCAAGTTCCACATTTTCCAGATGATGTCCGATATCCGCATAGGAAAGCTTCTTTCCCTTGGCTATCTGCATCAGTTCTTCGATGCACTCCTTTTTTTTGTCGTGGCTTTCGTCGTTATAAATCAATATTCTTTGCCTCCCAACTTATTTTGTCTCTGTACTTCGATCAATTCATTAGTCAGTTTCTTTATTTCTTCACTGTTTTCATCTTCATTGGCAAGTGAAAGTTTCATAATTATCTCTTTTTCTCTTTTTTTTGTCTTCTTTTCCCTGTACGCTCTGACGCAATCTGAAAAAAAAGAATCTTCGCTGCCTTCAAGCAGGATGTTCCTGTCGATCTCTTCCAGAGCCGCAAAGTCTTCCGGTTCCAGACTTTCTGACAGCTTTTCACTGTCCGGTCTTTCTCCGCTGCCGTACGCGTCTTTCAATGCATCGTATATATTTCTCCCTGAGATGCTTTCGAACATATCCTGATATTCGGCGAGACCTGTAAAATACTCCTTGCCGGAAAGCATGAGTTTTATGGCATTTTTTTCCAGTGCGCTGATGCGCACCGGGCCGGCATCTGTTTTTTCCCTGTAAACAGGCCGTGTTCCGGTCCTGAGACCGCCCTGAAGTTCCGATCTTATAGCTCCTTCGGAAATACCGTTGTCAGCCGCAAGTTTCTTTATATATATATCTGCCTCTACAGGACTCAGTTCCTTAAGTACAGAAACTGCCTTCTCGATAAAACTGATCCTTCCTTCCGTAGAGTCCATATCGCATTGTCTGCGTATGACTGCAAACTTGTAATCCGCATATGGCAGAGCTGCTTTCACCAATTTTATGAAACCCTGTCTGCCGTAAGCCTTAACGAATTCGTCAGGATCTTTTCCCTTCGGTATTTCCAGGACCTTCACTTTCAGTCCTTCTTTATGAAGTATATCCATCCCCCTCATGGCTGCTGTCTGTCCGGCATTGTCTGCATCATAGGAAAGCACGACTTTCGAAGTATAGCGCTTAAGCAGCCTGGCCTGGTTTTCCGTAAGAGCCGTACCGAGTGAAGCCGCCACGTTCAGCACTCCGCCCTGATAAAGTGAGATCACATCCATATAACCTTCCACGAGCACGGCATAACCGTCCCCTGATATCTCCCGCCTCGTTATGTTGAGTCCGTAAAGATTGTTTTTTTTCATAAAAACGGAAGATTCGCAGGAATTCAGATATTTCGGCATATCCTCGCCTATGGCTCTGCCGCCGAAACCTATGATCCTGCCCCTGGTATCTATTATTGGAAAAATCACTCTGTCTCTGAACTTGTCATAATATTTACCCCCTGAGCGTGAAATCAATCCCAGATCTGTCAGCTTCTGCCCGTCGAGTCCTTTTTTTTCGAGATAGTCTTTCAGACTATCCCATCCGCCGTCGGCATATCCTATGCCGAATTTTTTAAGGACCTCGTCCCTTATGCCTCTTTTCTTCATATATGCATGACCCGGATTGCCGCTTTTTCGGAATGCCCTGTAAAAAAATATCGCAGCTTCCTTATTTATTTCGTAAAGCTTTTCCTTTTTTTCCCTCTTCGCACCGCCGGTCTTTATCTCTACGCCGCATTCTGCCGCAAGTTTCTCCACAGCTTCTGAAAAATCCAGGCCGTAATATTTCTGAACGAATTCGATCACGTCCCCGCTGGCTCCGCAGCCGAAGCAGGTATATATCTGCTTTTCTTCAGAAACAACAAAAGAAGGTGTCTTCTCCTTGTGGAAAGGGCAGAGTCCCTTGTAATTGCTCCCGGCCTTCTTCAAAGTCACGGTCCTGCCGACGACATCCACAATATTACACCTGCTTTTTATTTCGTCGATTGTATTATCTCTGATCACACCGTTCACTGTTCTCCCCGAAATCACCTACAATTACAGATACGACAGAAAGGTGAACTTTACTTTTATTTTCCTGCTATTTTTTCATAAATGTTCAAAGCATATCTGTCTGTCATGCCTGCAATGATATCCTTTGCTTCTTCACCGCCCCCGTAATATCCGTAAAGCGTCCTGATGATCACATTTATTTTTTCCATATCTTCATTTTTTTTGACCTTGCTGTTAAGATACACGCTGCTGAACATGAATGTCCTGAGTTTGTCCATATAATAAAACGTATCCGGACTCATTGCTACGGCGTTCCTGCCGTAACTGTTTTCGATCATATCTGTCACCATGGTATTTATCCGAGTCCTGTGATCCCTCCCGAGATGTCTGATGCAGTCTTCCGGAAGATCTGTTTCCTTAATGACCCCGCTCCTCTGGGCATCGTCTATATCATGGTTGATATATGCTATCCTGTCGCTTATTTTCACCACTCTGCCTTCCAGTGTCACAGGATCCGTATCCCCTGTATGGTTCAGCATGCCGTTCTTCACTTCAAAAGTAAGATTGAGACCACCCTTTTCAGGATCGCCTTCCAGAACTTCAACTACCCTCAGGCTCTGTACATTATGGCTGAATCCGCCCGGATGTATCTCGTTCAGTATTTTTTCGCCGCTGTGACCGAAAGGCGTATGTCCGAGATCATGGCCCATCGCTATGGCCTCTGCCAGATCTTCATTGAGGCAAAGTCCCCTGCATATAGTTCTGGCGATCTGAGAGACTTCTATCGTATGCGTAAGTCTTGTCCTGTAGTGGTCACCCTCCGGTGCCAGGAATACCTGAGTCTTATGCATCAGCCTTCTGAAAGCCTTCGAATGTATGATCCTGTCCCTGTCTCTCTGGAAATCTGTTCTGACAGCACATTTCTGCTCATAATAATCCCTGCCCTGCGATCCGGCTGCTTTGCAGGCATATTCAGAAAGGATGTCATATTCTCTTTTTTCTACATCTTCTCTTCCGAACATATCATCGACCATTCCATATATTCCGTATAGTTCAAATAAACAGCTGTATGACCCAGCATGCGGCTCCGCCCAGGACTATGGCCATAGGCAGGGTGAATATCCATGCTGTCACTATGCTCCGTGCAATGCCCCATTTGACTGATGATATGCGTTTTGCACTGCCGGCGCCCATTACAGCAGTAGTGATTACCTGCGTCGTGCTTACCGGTGCTCCGAATCTGGTCATGGCTTCTATGACTATAGCGGAAGAGACCTGTGCAGCGAATCCGCTGGCCGGCTGAAGCTTCGTGACGCCGCCACCCATCGTCTTCATTATCCTCCAGCCTCCTATGGATGTCCCCATAGCCATCATTATCGCACACATTATCTTCACCCATATAGGCACTCCCGAACTGCTGTCGAGCAGTCCTCCGGTTATGAGCGCGAGAGTTATTATGCCCATCGTCTTCTGCGCGTCATTATTTCCGTGCGAATATGCCACAAGAGCAGCCGAAAGGATCTGCAGTTTCAGAAATATCTTATTGACCTTGTTCTGTGAAAAATTCTCGAATACTTTGAATATGAGATTCATGATCAGGAATCCGATCAGAAGTCCGATTACGGGCGATGTAAAAAGCGGTATTACGACTTTGTCTATGACGCCTTTCCATATTATATGCTTTGTACTCATAGTGTACACAATTGTAGCTCCTATAAGTCCGCCTATGAGGGCATGTGAGGAACTGCTCGGAATGCCTCTCCACCATGTGAAAAGGTTCCATATTATAGCTCCTATCAGCGCTGCCAGTATGACATACTGCTCTATCTTCACATTTACCAGACCGGTGGAAATAGTCATTGCTACTTTTTCGCTTACAAGTGCGCCGACGAAGTTCATTATGGACGCCAGGATTATAGCTTTTCTCGGCGTCAGCGCTCTCGTATATACCGTAGTGGCTATTGCGTTGGCGGTATCATGGAAGCCGTTTATGAATTCGAACAGGAGCGCGAATATTATTACAAAAAGCAGGACGCCGCTAAGCATATTTCATGACCACTCCTTCTATGAGATTTGCAACGTTTTCGCAGGAATCTATACTTCCTTCGAGCATTTCGAATATATGTTTCCATTTTATCAGTTCTATGGGATCCTTCTCTTCTCTGAAAAGAGTGGAAAGAGCCTTCCTGTAAACTATATCCCCTTCGTTCTCTATCCTGTTTACTTCTATTATCTGTTCCTGGACGACTGAATTTTTCTTTATCTCCATAAGATGCCTGAACATGACTTCCAGTTCTCTTATGGACTGTATCACCATGTCTGCCAGTGTAACAGCCTCAGGTCTCATCGACTTCACATCAAAGACCTGCATCCTGTTGCCGACCTCTTCCATGCAGTCGACTATTTCATCCATTTCTTTCGTGATAGAATAGATATCTTCCCTGTCGAACGGAGTGATAAAAGAACCGTGAAGACTTTTCAGTATTTTATGTGCTTCCATATCGCATTCCGTCTCCATCACTTTCAGGTTTGCCACCTTGTCTTCCACATTGTCGTAATCATGCACAAGATCCGCGAATGCCTCACCTACCTTGACTATCTTGTACGCGAAATCAATGAACATGGTATAGAAGATATCTTCTTTTTTCTTTACTCCTATCATTTGTACCACCTCACTTTTTTACACCTGTATGGCCAAAACCTCCCCCGGCTCTCCGGGTCTGGCTGAGCGTCTCTGTTTTCTCCCATCGGATACGTTCATATCTTGCGATGATCATCTGAGCTATCCTGTCTCCGTCTTCTATGACTATTTCTTCTTTTCCAAGATTTATCACCGGAACTTTTATCTCTCCCCGGTAGTCGCTGTCTATGGTGCCCACTCCGTTGACCATTGAAAGACCCTGGCGTATGGCAAGGCCGCTTCTTGCTCTTATCTGCGCTTCATATCCCTCAGGCAGTTCTATGAAAAGCCCTGTCGGTATCAGCGCCCTTTCTCCCGGCTTTACACTGATAATTCCATCTATATCTGCTTTTATATCCATGCCCGCCGATCCTGAGGTCTCATATCCGGGAAGTGCTCCGCTCCGGCTTTTTATTTTTATTTCAAGTGTATCAGACATATGTCACTCCCGCACGATCCTCTCAAGGGGGATATCTCTGTTCGTTATAGCCGCAGCGCTGTATCTGCTGATATCGCAGATCATCCCCGTGACTCTGTCCACATCTCCCGCTGTGACCGCATCTATTCCGGAAATAACCTCTTCGTCAGTATATACTTTTCCCATGATCGTGAGGTCCTTTCCAGCAGCGAACATCCTTCCGTTGACGTTTTCCTGACTGAATATATAGGTGCTCTTGAGCTGCTCCTTTGCTTTGGAGAGTTCTTCTCTGGTCACCCCTGTCTTCGCGGCAGCCGCCAGTTCTTCCTTTATCGCATATATGGCTTCCTCCATCTTGTTGTGGCCTACTCCGGCATAGATATTGAAATATCCTGTATCGCTGAAAGAATTATTCATGGAATATACCGAATATGCCAGTCCCTTTTCCTCTCTTATTTTCTGGAAAAGTCTGGAACTCATGCTTCCGCCGATTATATTGTTCATGCACGAAAAAGCATAGTAATCATCGTCTCCCAGTCTTATGCTTCTGGTCCCCAGACATATATGCGACTGCTCTATGTCCTTCACCTTCACCATAAAGGCCGGTTCATAGGACTTTTCAGCAAATGTCCTGCATGTCTTTTTCTCTTCCAAGCCGGAAAGCCTGCCTTCGATCAGACTGCATATCCTGTCTTTGCTGAAGTTCCCCGAAACTGATATCACTATGCTGTCTTTTGCATATCTGCTTTTTATATATTTTCTGACCTGGCTGCGGGATATGGAGTTCACTGAGGCCTGAGTGCCTATGACCGGCCTGGCCAGCGGATGATCCCTGAATATCAGTCCGCATATGATCTCATATATGTCCTCATCAGGCGTATCCTGTATCATTTTTATCTCTTCGGCTATGACACCTTTTTCTTTGCTCATTTCTTCCTCATCGAATACAGAATTGAGGAACATATCCAGGAGCACATCCATTGCCATGCCTATATTGGCTTCAAGAGTTTTTATATAATAGCATGTAGCCTCTTTGCCTGTGAAAGCATTCATCTGCCCGCCGATCTTGTCCACATCCTCGGCAATTTTCTTCGTGCTTCTGGATCTGGTGCCTTTGAACATCATATGTTCGATAAAATGAGAAATACCCGAATCGTCGTCACTCTCATCTGCGGAACCGGCACGTACCCAGATTCCTACAGATACCGACTTCACATAGGGTATTTTTTCCATTACCATATTTATTCCGCTGTTCAGTTTAATAGTCTCAATCATCACTCACCGCCAAAATCTTACCTGAACATTGTAACACATTTAAGCATCAATTTATATATATAATTCAGGACATAGTCATAAGATTTTTTCACCGCCGGTCTGGAAAAAACAAATACCACTGCTGCAGATAAAAAGAATATCAGGAAAGACGAAAAAGGTCCGCCCCCCAGAATGCTGTATCTCTGAAGTACATATCTTAAAGGTATATGCAGTATATATACTGTGATGGTGCGGCTGCCTATACCGGTGAAAAAATATTTTTTTTCCGGTATGAACCTTATCAGGACGAATATCCAAAGCAGCGCTGCGGCCCCCGTGACCAGCCTTGCCAGTACCCCCTGCAGAGGATCCAGCCCGAAAGCGCTGTAACTCTGCCTCATATGCAGTATGGTGACCGGGAACGGTCTGATGTACGAAAACAGGAAAGAGTACGTCAGCAGCAGAGTCAGCACAGCGGCACCGACGGCCCAGTGCATTTCTCTGATCTTTCGTATATATTCCGGCCTGAAAACAAATCCCGCTACAAAAAAAACAAGAAAAGAAAAAAGCCTGCCCAGAGCCAGTTCCCTCCCGAGAAACGGGATCTCTCCGGCAGCAAAGAACAATGCCGCTGTCAGCGGCAGCAGCACCGAAGTCCTGATCCTGGCCAGATCCTTGATCGCGAATCTGTATACGAACATCGCCAGAAGATACCAGAGCGCTACTGACGGTACAAGATAATTCAAAGCCGCATGACCGAACAGCATTAACCTGATCAGGGACATGACCGGCATGAAGATCATATATGGCAATAAAAACGATCTGAAAGCAGATCGTCTGCATTTATCCAGATTATGGGAAAAATATCCGGAAACGAAAAGCCATCCCTGCATGATAAAAGAAAATGCTGTTATATAAACGAAGCCGGCAAAAGAACCCTCGTGAAAGCTGCCGTTCATCCTGAGATAATGCGCGAATACTGTCATGAATATAAGCAGTACTTTAAAATTATCAAAAAAATGATCTCTTTCAGTCATCTCAAAAATCTTCCTTGTATGACTTGATTATGTTCACAGCGTTTATCAGAAAAGCCTCCCTCGGCTGTTCCCTGGCCCTGCCTTCGTCCCAGTATTTATGCGCATATTTCTCCAGCAGTTCGTCATCGTCGAGGCCCTGTCTGCAAAGATCTCTTATAAGTCCCTTTTCCTCTTGCATGCTTCTGGCATACAGCTTCCAGTATTCATCGTTGTAAAATTCGGGTACTATCCCGTAATGAGGCGATATTATACGTTTAGGAGCACAGCTGCGGCACCTTTCGATCGATTTCCGCGAATCCTCGCAGCTCTTCAATATAGCGCTGTGGATCCTTCCCGGTCCTTCCAGCACTCCCGTGCTCTCACTGGTGAAAAGTATCCCGGCAGGTTCCAGGAAAAAAGAAAGAGAGCAGTCTGTATGGCCTCTGGTCTCCATAACTGTTATCGTTTCTTTTCCCAGAGATATGGAGCATCCGTCGCCGATCACACAGTCTATGGACATGCCTTCAGTTGTTATCTTTTTTATGTCTCCGCTGCCGTATGATTTTTCGGCGGCTTCTCCCAGTTTCTGTATCACCCTCAGCGCACCCTTTCTTTTCAGTACGTCCTGACCGTGACGTGCGCCGCAGACCGGCGTTTCCGGCCATTCTTTCCTTACGAAAGGAAGCGCTCCGATATGATCATAATGGGTATGGCTGAGCAGTATGTAATCCAGAGTACGTTCCGTGCCGTCCTTTTCCCTTTGTTTTTCCATAGCGGTTTTTATATTCTGTACCATCTTTTCACCGCAGTAAGCCATGCCGCAGTCCAGAAGAGCTGTTTTTTCACTTCCGAATATAACCGTTGCCTCCCCTCCGTATCCTGCAGTCGCTCTTACTATGCCTTCAGGATAATCGAACCTGTCGTAACCTTCAAAATCCGTAAACATTTTAGCCATTTTCTCATCGTCCTTCATTATCATGATAAAATTTATTATAAGCATTATTATTATCAGTATACCCGCGAAACCCTCCAGCGGAAACATATAAGCGATCACATTCCTGAATCCTATAAGTCCGCAGAAAAATCCCAGAAGCGCTATAATAACGATTCTGGCATTCTTTCCGTGCGAATCTTTAAGCTTGGTGGTAAACCCGTAATAGTTGCTGGTGGCAGAGGCATATATCGCAAAAAGCAGAACGCAGGTATAAACTGCGTTTACAACAGGAGAAAGTCTTGCCGAAAAAGCCAGCATGGGCATATCCATGGCCTGGGAAAATTCCGGATCTGTGAGAAGCACCTTTGCCAGGGCAAACGCAAGGACCGCAAGGAACGTTCCTCCGAGTGCCGCGCCCAGTACTGCATCTTTCGTGCTCCTGGCCTTCACAGATGCCGTAGCCACTATAGGTATGACCGCAAGTACATTATAGGAAAGATAAAGCAGCGCCGAAAGCATCCACACAGGTGCCAGCGGACTGGGCTTTATCCTGCTGCTCACGCCGCTTAAGGGCATGTCGCTGTATACCACGCCTATACATACCAGTATTATCACCCCAAGCAGTACAGGTATGAGTATCCTGAAAACTCCGGATACTCTTTCGAAACCGCCGATAACAGTGATTATTACGAATATTATTATCGCCGCGCCGCCAAGTATCCTGCTCAGTCCCCACTGCTGAGCGAACAGTGCGCCGCCGGCCGCCGTCATTGTTATAAGTACTGTGAAGAGCATAGCTGCCATGAAATATCCGGTGAAACTGATCATCAGACGATTCCTGCCGGGCACTATTACCCGGCCCATATCGTTTGTGTCCAGCTTTCTTGCAATAAGACCCGTCATTATGCCGGTCAGTATGAACAGAATCCCGGCTGCGGCTATTCCATAATATGCCCTGCTTCCGAAGACGCCGAAAAACTGCCAGATCTCTCTTCCCGAGGCAAATCCCGCTCCGGTTATCGCTCCCACATACATGAGTGCCACGCCGAAAACTCCCAGCTGATGCCCGGTGCCTTTATGCAGTGATATCGTTTTTCTGTCCGCCATTTTTGATCTCTCCGTATGTAAAAAATGCAAGCCCTGCCCAGATGACTGCAAATGCGGAAAACTGCACAGCATCGAAAGGTTCTTTAAGCAAAAATATACCTATTATCAGATTTATCGACGGAGATATATATTCCATAAGTCCCAGAGTTATCAGCGGGATCTTGTTCGCAGCGAATGCAAACGTGCCCAGCGGTATCGCAGTGAACAGGCCGCAGAACAGCAGCATTACATACTGATATGGCTGCCCGGTACCCAGCGCGCCGTTTCCCGTGATCTCCAGATACACTATCACCGCCAGAGCTGCCGGAGCCAGGAACATAGTCTCATAAAGAAGCGACAGCATGGCTTCGATCCTGAATGTCTTTTTCATCGCAGCATAAGTCGCAAATGTAACAGCAAGGCTTAAAGCGATAACAGGCAGTTCGCCGAAATATACAAGTATGATCAGGACTCCGCCGCAGGCCATCAAAAAAGCCAGGGCCTTGAATTTCGTAAATTTCTCCCTGAAAATTATTATGCCGAATACACACACCATCAGGGGCTCGATGTAATATCCTATGCATGTCTGTATGACATGATCAGCGTTTACCGCCCAGATATAAATGCTCCAGTTAGTGGTTATAAGGACACCGGCGATAAAGAACTTCAGTTTTGCGCCCTTCACCTTCAAGGGAGTGGTTATCCCGCGTATGCCATATAATTTCAGGGCAACAATAAAACAGACGACACCTGCCAGCGTTATTCTGTAAAAAATTATAACCGAAGATTCGATTGGGCGCAAAGCCTGCCAGTATACCGGCAGAACGCCCCATATTGCTGCGCTGACAAAAGCCGCTGTGATTCCGATCTTATATTGTGTCCTGCTTTTGTACAATATGGCAGATATCCTTTCTCAGTCTTTCATTTCATCGTCATATACATACCCGTTGTCCAAAATATTTTCCTTATCATCCTCTTCCGGTGTTTCTTCCTTTGCCATATCCGCAAATGTCATCATGTATTCGTCCAGTTCATAATTAAGGCAGTCTGAAAAATCATAATCATATTCATAGCCTTCCAGTTTTTCCATGCGGGCCAGAGTCAGCGCGTCCCGAAGCGAAAGCACTTTTTCCTCATCACCGTTTATCTCTCTGCATTCTACGGCAGACTCAAAGCAGTACCATGATCTGAACCGTGAAAACTCTTCGACGAAATGCGTCAGAACGTTCTCGTCATCATCAGAAGCGGATATGAGCCCCACCAGCACCATTTTTACAGTATCAAGAAGAGTATACATATCTATTGCGCTGTCTGGGATAGCCTCCAGCATATCATCGAAATAACTGCCCGTTATCTCTGCCACCACTTTCTTGTCTGTTTCAGAAAAAAGCATGAACAGTGTTTCTTCAGGGACAGCTTCATCTGATTCTGCCAGATCCGCAAAATTTTCAAAATACTCGAATTCGCTGGGTTCATCTATTTCCAGAAACGCCAGCAGTTCCTGCAAATCCATTCAAATCACCTGCCTTAACTTATCACATCTCTTCCAGATCAAGATTCCTGAATTCCACATTGACATCGTGATCCCTGAATATCCTGTCGATCATCCTGACGAAATTTTCGGAAAGGTCACTGGCATAGAAAGTATTTTCCGTTTCCGGATCCTCTGCCAGCATGCCTTTTTCCTTAAGTACCCTTTCGATGCTTCCCTCGATCTCCTCTGAAGGATCTATTATCTTGAGATCGGGATACATCCTCTCGATGTTCCCTCTGATCAGCGGATAATGGGTGCATCCCAGCACCAGGGTGTCCAGCCTGTTCTCCAGTACGAAATCATCCATATAATGACGGATGGTCAGATCCATTATATCGTTTTTTATTATCCCTTCTTCTATCAGCGGCACCAGCGCCGGGCACGGAACTTCGTGTATATCCAGACTGCTGTTGAGACTTTTGATAAGGTCTTCGTAAGTATGGCTGGCTATGGTGACCTTCGTACCGATGATGCCTATCTTGTTCCTTGTAGAACAGCTGTGAGCCACCGCCTCTGCCGCCGGTCTTATTATGCCGAGCACCGGTATACCCGGAAATTTTTTCCTGAGATCGTCAAGGCATGTGGCGCTGACCGTATTGCATGCGATCACTATCATTTTAACGTTGTTCTGTACGAGAAAATCCGCGATCTGCATGGAAAAATGCTTTATAGTCGAAGGTGCCTTCGACCCATAAGGTGTACGGGCCGTATCTCCAAAGTAAATGATCCTTTCACGGGGCAGTTTCTTCATCAGATATGGTATGCACGTAAGTCCGCCCAGTCCCGAATCGAAAAAACCTATGGGTCTGTTGTCCATTGTTTATTATCCTTTCGAATTGATGTATAATATATTTTACAACAAGAATATCACAAAGTAAACACCGCGGAGGAAGCAATGAATAAAAAGCTTAAAAACAGAAAAGACATAGAAAAAAAGTACAAATGGGACATAGAATCCATGTATCCGGATGAGTCATACTGGGGAAAAGATATAGATTCCGCCCTGAAAAAAGCCGAAGACCTTCAGAGCTTCCGCGGCAGGCTGACGGAAAGCAGCGGCACTCTGCTTGCGGCTTTCCGCAGCCGCGACAGCATGTGGCAGATCCTGGAAAAAGCTTTCGTATACGCACGGATGCGGAGGGACGAGGACAACAGCAACGAAAAATATCAGGCAATGAGCGACAAGTCCCAGGCAGCCATCGCGAAAGTCAGCGCCATGACATCGTTCTTCATTCCGGAACTTCTTTTGGAAAGCAAAGAAAATCTGCTCGATTTCATAGATGATCGGTCCGGCCTGGAGACATACCGTTTCGCCATTCTGGACACTCTCAGGGAAAAGGAACATGTTCTCTCCGAACCTCAGGAGAACATAATGGCCCAGATGAGCGAAGTGACCTCCGCGACCAGCGATATATTCACTATGCTCAATAATGCAGACATAAAATTCGGCAGCATAAAAGATGAAAACGGCGAGGAAGTACAGCTGACTCACGGCAATTACATAAATTTCATGGAGAGCCATGACCGCGGGGTAAGACGATCCGCATACGAAAACACATACAATGCTTACAGATCACTGATCAATACCGTTGCAGCCGCATATAACTACAATACGAAAACCGACGTGGTCTCGTCGAGGATCAGAAAATATCCTTCCGCGAGAGCGGCCGCTCTTTCAGGAGACAACATACCCGAAAGCGTCTATGACAATCTTGTGAAGACCGTAAACGACAACCTGCCGGTGCTCCACAGCTATATAGATATGAGGAAAAAAATACTTGGTCTGGATAATCTTATGGTGCATGACGTTTATGTGCCTCTCGTGGAACTGCCCGAAAAAAAAGTCACGTTCGATGAAGCTATATCCATGATGGAAAAAGGCCTTGCCCCTCTTGGCTCATCATACATCTCAGATATGAAGGCCGGCGTTTCCGACGGATGGATAGACATATACGAAAACGAAGGCAAGACCAGCGGCGCATACAGCTTCGGCAGCTATGACAGCAAGCCTTTCATACTTCTGAATTATACGGACACTCTAAAGGATGTCTTTACTATCGTGCATGAAATGGGCCATTCCATGCATTCCTTCTATACGCGCAGGGCGCAGCCTTTCATATACGGCAGCCATTCTATCTTTACGGCAGAAGTAGCTTCGACCGTAAACGAAAACCTGCTGATGAAATATCTGCTGAAAGAAGAAAAAGACCCGCAGATGAAAAAATACCTGCTGAACATGCATATAGAAGAATTCCGTACCACCCTTTTCAGACAGACCATGTTCGCCGAATTCGAGCAGATCACCCACGAAGCCATAGAACAGGGAGGCACGCTCACCGCTCAGTGGATGTGCGACGAATATGATAAACTGAACAGGAAATACTTCGGTCCCGCTCTGACGCAGGACGATATGATCAGATATGAATGGGCCAGGATACCGCATTTTTACAACGCATTCTATGTATATAAATATGCCACAGGATATTCGGCAGCAGCAGCCATTTCGGATCTCATCCTCAGCGGCGATATTTCGGCTCAGAAAAATTACCTGGAATTCCTGAAAACCGGAGAAAGCGATTATCCCGTAGAACTTCTTAAGATCGCCGGAGTCGATATGAGCACTCCGGAACCGGTCGAAATGGCCATGACAGCATTCAAAAACCTTGTTGAAGAATTCGGCAGTCTGGTGTAATATAAAATCCGTAACACATTAAAATTCAGGTGGTCATAATAAATGGAAAAAAAGATCATAAATATCTATGCAAACGATACTAAGGTATCCATGAAAACAGAGATGCTTCTCAGGGCAAAGCTCGAAAGCAGCGGGTTTGAAGCTGCCAAAAAATTTTCACCTGAAGGAGAGCTTCTTGTATGTATAGGAGGTGACGGGGCCACCCTGGAAGCCATACATAAATACAATTTTCCGTCAATGCCCATAATCGGCATAAATACCGGTCATCTGGGATTTTTTCAGGAAATACATCCCGCGCAGATGGACGAATTCATTTCTTATTATAAAGCCGGTCGTTATTCCCTCCAGCCTCTTTCCACAGTAAGGGCTATAACGAAGGCGAAAAACAGGACATATGAACATCTGGGGCTGAATGAAATAATGATCAAAGGGAGTTATTCATATTCCGCGCATCTGGACATATTCATCGGCGGCAGCTTCATCGAGCGCTTCAGCGGCGACGGGATCATAATATCCACTCCTGCCGGCAGCACTGCCTACAACTATTCTCTGGGCGGGGCTATCATCGACCCCCGGCTGGAAGCCCTGCAGGTATCGCCCATAGCACCGATGAACACTACTGCTTACCGCTCTTTTACTTCCAGCATACTGCTGCCTTCCGACATATCTCTTGAGATAGTTCCCAAATACACGAGAGATGATGTTACACATATAATCCGGGACGGAATAGAAGCGAAATACAGAGATGTCGAAAGCATAAAGCTGGAACTTTCCCAGACTGTGGTGAATCTGCTGAGATTCGAGACTTATGATTTCTGGAACAAAGTCAAGGCCAAGTTCCTGTGATGCGGATATGGAAAAATTCAGATATACAGTCACAAAAGAAGATAATGAAAACAAGCTCCGAATAAAGGAGCTTGTTCGCCGAAGGTTCGATTTCTCCTCAAGGCTCAGGGGCAGGCTTAAACGCGCCGGCGGAGTGCTGCTCAACGGTGAAGAGCCGCCCGGATGGATCGTGCCGGAAGAAGGCGATATCATATCCATAGTAATGCCTGAAGAAACCAGCCATTTCGCACCGGAACCCATACCACTCGATATAATCTATGAGGATGACGATCTTTTCATAATAAACAAGCAGCCGGGCATCGTGGTCCATCCGACTAAAGGGCAGCCCTGTCATACCGTGGCAAATGCCATGACATATCATATGCTCAGTCACGAGCCGTTTAAGATACGCTTCATAAACCGGCTCGATATGGATACCTCCGGCGTACTTGCTATGGGCAAGAATGCCTATGCACAGGATGCATTCATAAAACAGATGCAGCGCGGAAACGTAAGTAAAAAATATATAGCCGTAGTCAACGGGATAATCGAAAACGACGCCGGCACCATTGACCTTCCGATCGGAAGGCCCGATCCGGAACGACCTGCGCGCAGCGTGATGGCAGGCGGCAGACCTTCAATTACAAATTATAAAACACTGGAAAGATTCCCGGCCGGAAAAGGTCATACTCTCCTTGAACTGTCACTGGAAACCGGCAGGACGCATCAGATAAGAGTCCACCTTTCTCATATGGGCCATCCGGTAACCGGAGACAGCCTTTACGGCGGCGAAAGTGTATATCTGATAGAAAGACAGGCTTTGCATGCATCAAGCCTTGCCTTCTGCCACCCGGTATCCGGGGATCCTGTAGAAACGGCAGCACCTCTTCCAGATGATATGAAGAGCCTTATAAGAAAACTGCGGGGCACATTGTGATGAAAAAAATCTACGTATCCTCAAACGCAGGCGAACCGATGAAAAGGCACCTGCTGGACAGAGGCTATATGCCCGTCATGATCAGCGGCACTCCTTTCGTGCAGAAAGAGATCAGTACACATCCTGACATATACATGTGCAAAATGGGCACAGAAGACAGTTCTCCTGTCTTCCGCGGGATACCGGAAAAGCTCGGCTGCCGCTATCCCGAAGATATAATATATAATGCTGCCTGTACCGGTAAATATTTCATGCATAATCTGGAATATACCGATCCGTCCCTGCTCAAAACCGCCGTGAAAATGGATATGGAACCTGTAAACATCCCTCAGGGATACGGTAAATGCAGCATCGTCGTCGTAGATGAAAACTCCGTAATAACATCTGACCGCGGGATATATGCCGCTGCTTCGGCCGGCGGTCCCGAGTGCCTTCTCGTCTCCCCCGGACATATAAAACTGCCCGGCTACAGATACGGATTCATAGGAGGCGCTTCAGGAAGAGCCGGCAGAGAGATCCTTTTCAACGGCGCTCTGAACCGTCATCCGGATTTTGAAAAAATATGCAGATTCATAAGATCCCGTGACCTCGAACCAGTATGGTTCCCCGAATATGAACTGGAAGATACGGGTTCTGTCATCACTTTCGAAGAATGACCTTTTCTATATATTTTCGCTGTTCATTTTCTTTCTGAACACGAGTACTGCAGCAGCTGATACTGCTATCACCTCATCTGCCCTGTTCCGCCTTTTCACCCTATCCATGCCATATATGCCTGCCAGCATCTCAAGATTTTCTTTCACCGAAAGATTAGGCGCTACTGCCGTTTCCTGAGGCGATATACCGATCTTTTCCTTTACTTTGAGAAGAGCTCTCCCTGCTCTATAGCGAGATCCAGTCCGTCCACAGCAGTTTTTTCGCCGAATCTTCTGGTAAGATTCCTCGCTTCCACAGCTTTCATTCTTCTTCGTCCTCCCCGGTCTCAGGCATCATTTTCATCATAGCAGCTGCCCCCTTGCTGAAATCCGGCTTTACCACAGCGATGCCCCTGTTTACGTCTCCCATCACCAGAAGGGTGTCGCCCGCTTCTATGCCGAACATGACTCTTCCTTCTTTGGGTATTACTATCTGTCCTTTTTCCCCTACTTTCACCGTAGAGGCGAAGCGCCCCTTCGGAGGCTTCATATCTTTTTCAGGCATATCATACTTCTCCTACAAGTTACACAAGTTATACTTTTCATACTTATTATACTTCAGATATATCTTTTTTCAAGATAAAAAGAGCAGAGATAAAAACTCTGCTCTTTTTGATTTTGCTTTTTATCAAGCACTTTTACTTTGCCATTACGCCCCTGAACGTTATTGCCTTTGTCCAGAGATAATTGCGCAGACTCAGTTTTACTTCCTCACCGATAAATTTCACGCCCGGATCGAAATAAACATTGCCCAGTTCGGTGCTCTCTTTCCTGAACCCGCTGCGGTCCAGATCATTTCTTTCATCCTCATTTGCAAACCTTGCAAATATATCCGTATAGGAGCCGCTTCAACAGCCGCGTTTCGCTGTTTCAACGACGATATCAGAAATGCCGTTCTCTTTCATGTGCGCTTTGATCTTTTCATCAAGTACGACTTTCATGGTGCTCACCTCCTGATAATATCGTTATGGTATAAAGTTACCCCTTACGACCGGGATCAAACACCTGCGTCACAAAAATCATCATACCGGATAGACCGAATCTTCTTCATCCAGCAGATCCAGATCAAGTTTGTACATTCTTTCCGCTCTCTTTTTGAAGAATACCTGAGCAGGCTTCGGGAAGAATGCCTGAGTAAGCACATCTTCATCCTGCTGCATGTAGACTGCGCAGTCTCTCTTTGCCTGTTCCAGTTCCGGCTCCAGAAGGTCTGCAGGTCTGCAGGTTATCTGCTCTTCATCACCCAGTATCTTTTTCACGATTTCGTCTTTTATGGGAACGGTAGTCTTTCCGTACATACCCTTTACCAGCTGTTTTGCCTCGTTAGGCACCATCTTGTATCTCTCGCCCATGACTACGTTCAGAACAGCCTGTGTACCGACGATCTGACTGGACGGCGTAACCAGCGGCGGATAACCGAAATCTTCCCTTACTCTGGGAACTTCCCTGAGCACATCATCGAACTTATTCATTGCATTGGCTTCCTTGAGCTGTGATACCAGGTTGGAAAGCATGCCTCCGGGCACCTGATACATCAGCGTGTTTATATCCACTCCCATAAGTTTGGGATCAAGCAGACCGCTTGCTATGTATTTTTCTCTGATCGGCTTGAAATATTCTGCCATCTCATTAAGTTTTCCCATATCCAGTCCCGTATCGTACTTGGTGCCCCTGAAAGCGGCAACCATAGGTTCGGTAGGAGGCTGAGAAGTCCCTTCGGCGAAAGGCGATATAGCTGTATCTATGATATCCACTCCTGCCTCAGCAGCTTTCAGATATGTAAGACTGCCCAGGCCGCTGGTGGCATGAGTATGCAGTTCGACAGGTATGGTCAGTTCTTTTTTCAGATCCTTTATCAGTTTATATGTGTTATAAGGATCCAGCAGACCTGCCATATCCTTGATGCAGAATGAATCACATCCCATTTCTTCTATTTCTCTGCCAAGCTTTACGAACATGTCATTCGTATGTACAGGACTGATAGTATATGAAACACATCCCTGAGCATGCCCGCCGTGTTTTTTTGTCGATTTCACCGCTGATTCCAGATTCCTGGTATCGTTCAGTGCATCGAAAATCCTTATGATATCTATGCCGTTGGAGATCGCCTTGTCCACGAATTCTTCGACTACATCATCCGCATAATGCTTATAGCCAAGAAGGTTCTGGCCTCTCAAAAGCATCTGGAGTTTCGTTTTTTTGATCTTTTTTCTTATGATCCTGAGCCTCTCCCAAGGATCTTCATCCAAAAATCTTATGCATGCGTCATATGTAGCTCCGCCCCACATCTCCAGTGCATTGTATCCTACTTCATCCATTGTCTCGAGAATGGGGAGCATTTCATCTGTAGTCATTCTTGTCGCTATCAGCGACTGATGGCCGTCCCTCAAGACTGTCTCTGTGATTTTTACTTTCGCCATTTTTTCCTCCGAATATGTTGTACTAAATTTAATACAAAATACATTATATCCCTTAATCTGTACCCTTTCAACTACTATTTTACATTTGGGAGAAGATTTTTCAGCTTATCTTTCTCATAAAAAAGCGTACACCCCCCACTGTGCTCTTCTTTCATTATTCCGGATTCCCTGAGCCTTCGGAAAAACGGGGATCCCAGCGCCTCTTTCAGCGGTCTTCCGCACACGGAAACATCCGAAAAAGGTGAAAACGGACAGGGCTCGGCATTTCCCCCGGAACTGACGTGGAAAAATCCGCGGCCGGCCGCCAGACAGCCTCCGGATGCCTTTTCGTCGCCGGGAAAAGATATAAGCAGCATATCGTCATATTCGATGCGGCGGCGTTCTATTTCACCGGACATATATATGCGGTCGCCGTCGTCTGCAGCGCCGCAGTCCGCATCGGGATCCACAGGCACATATTCGACATATATTATGCTCCTGCATCCTCTTTTTTTCATATTGCCGACAAATTCCGAAGACAAAACTTCTTTCATATTGTTCTTCGTGACTGTCACCGATATCCCGAACATGACCTTCCTGGCATGAAGTCCTGACATGGTTTTTTCCGCAGAAGCGAAAACTCCGCTGCCTCTTCTTTCGTCAGTCTCATCCTCCGATCCTTCGATGCTTACGAAAGGTATCAGATTCCGCCTTCTGGCAAAAAGATCGATGTACTCCCGATCAAAAAGCATACCGTTTGTAAAAACCGGAAACACTGTCCTCTTCTGCCTTCCCGCTGCTTCCAGAACATCCTTCCGCATAAGAGGCTCTCCGCCGGCCAGCAGTATGAACTGGATGCCCATATCCGCGGCCTCGCTGAAAAGGCGCGACCATTCCTCCGAGGACATCTGTGCATTTCTGTCCGCACATGATCCGCTGCCTGCCATGGCATAGCACCCCAGGCATCTGAGATTGCATTTTTCCGTTATGCTGGCTATCATGAACGGCGGCACATGCCGCCCTCCTTTCCTGTTCGCATCTCTTCTTTTTTCAGCTGCCTGGCTTTCCAGCATCATGTCTTTTATAAACATCAGCTCCCTGGGATCGTTGATCGCAGTCTTCAATGCGCCCGCAAATATTTTTCTGACACCGTTTTTAAGGTATTCATCCAGCGTCCCGCTGTATGTTTCATTTGTTTTTTCGTTCATCTGCTCCATTTTCCCGACTCTTTCCGTAAATGCTATAGCGATATCTTCTGTCAGTCTCTCGTCTTCTGCAAAGCAGTGGAAACTATGCCGCAGAATATCCCTCCTATCGGGAATACCACCCATGCGATATACCAGAGCTGAAATATAAAGCCGAGAGCGAAAAACAGAGCTGTAGCCGAAAGCATTATGACTCCGTTGTATTTTTCCTTTTTTGTCACCGTCTTTTCAGACTCTGCTCCCGGAAAGTCTGTGCCGTTGTATTTATCTATGTTGTACTTGTCGGACTGCATGCCGAAATATACAAAGCCTGCCGCCGCAAAGGACACGCATGTCAGCAGCAGTGCGGCGGAAAGGGTCTCGTCCATGCCCAGAAAAGATGCGCCGACTACTATCAGTACGCCGAACAGTATCAGTCCGACTCCCGACGCCATGCCGGCCGCAAACTTCCTTTTGAAAGATTCTCTTTCTTTCGTGCTGTAAAAATCATTGACCGATCTGTGTTTTTTCCGAAAATCATCCATACGTATACCGAACCATATGAATATGACGACAGACACGGTCAGAAGCGCGAAAAAAACCACCAGTCCGAGTTTTTCGAGGCCGAAAGCCGACATGGCTACGAGCAGAGCCACTCCCGCCAGTATCAGAAATACTCCGAAAGCCATGGCCCTGCTGGAGCGGTTATAAAAAAGATCATATCCTTCAGTGTCCTCGGACACGCTTTTTTCCGCATCGCCGTTTATCAGCGTGTCGATATTCATGCCGAACATATCACATATGGCGACTATTTTATCCATTTCCGGGTATGCGGCTCCGGCTTCCCATTTTGATACTGCCTGCCTTGAAACTCCAAGCTTTTCTGCCAGCTGTTCCTGAGTCATGCTGTCTTTTTTTCTTAAATACTGCAGATTTTCCGAAAACATCATTTTTCCTTTCCTCCTTAGGTCCTTTCCCCTGATAATATGGTCAGGGCTGTCTGAGATTTCCTACAGGAGAAATATTACAGTTGCATCCGGGCAACTTCCACCAGCTTCATGTTTCTTTTTTATTTTTTGCCGCCACTTACGGTTGCATATCTGTCTTTTGGCTCCTGTTTCCGAATCTTCGGCGACTTTTCTCATTTTTTTCGATCCACGGTGCAGGTATAAAAGACGCGATATATGACGCCAGGGCCAGAGGCAGCACCAGTCCGGGAGGAAAGCAGAGGAACAGTACAGCCACTACTGTAAGCGGTTTTCTGATGATGTATCCATACTCTGCCGCAGCGGTGACAGCAAGCACGAACACCGGCTCTGCACCTGTCAGTGCAGCCATGGCATAGCCCATTGATACCCCTGCGAATATCAGCGGAAATATATTGCCGCCTTTCCATCCGAAATTTATGCAGAAATTGACTATGAATATCTTCCCTGCTGCTGTAGCGATCAGGATCATGACAGACATTTCCTGCCAGTTTTCCGCCAGTTCACCCATCTGACGCTCTCCGCTGAACATGGTCCAGGGCAGCAGTGTGCCGATCAGTGCCAGTACAGCTCCGCCCGACACGCACAGCAGGATCGCATGATCAGCAAGATGTCCTGCGATCATACATGTCAGTCGGTTGCATGCAAGATATATCAGACCGCAAAGTATGCCTGCTCCGGCAAATACCAGGAACCATTTCCAGTCATCAGCGCCGGGGCGGGACAATTCATGGAATCTGGGAAGTCCCAGACCTCCTCCGAAAAATTTCCTGAGTACGGACATAACCAGGAACCCGCCTGCAATGCCTGAAATATATACGACAGTCTTTGCAGCTTTGAATTCTCTTATGGAAAAGAACCTGCCCTCTTCTTCTCTGGTATGTTCATAATTGTTCACAAAACCGAAGAAAGGTGTGTTGAACACCACTCCGAGAGTAGCCGCCATTCCTGCCTCTGCCAGTTCCCTGGCCTGGGCTCCTTTGCATTTAAGCCGGTCTCCCGCCCAGCAGCATAGTCCTATGATGAGTCCCGCCAGCCCGGCTTCAGGTCCCAGAGAACCGCCGAATATAAGAGGCATCAGCGCCGCCGCAGCTATTATGTGAAGTCTGTCATAAGGATACGTGCCGTCTTTCTTCAGTCTGGCGCGGGCCTCTTCAAGAGTGTCGGGAAGTACCCCGAACTTTTTTCTGAAAAGTCCTATGCACAGTCCTCCGATCATGCATAAGGCAAAAGTATAGATCACCTGGTGCCCGATCATGCCGGGAAGTTTCTCCCATAAAAAAGCTATGCATTCGTCCATGACTTTTACCACCAGCCATACTAAAGCGCCGGCGGCGGCACCGAGAACAAATGCATACAATGCGAAAATACCAGTGTTTTTGATCTTCTGTCTGTTTCGAAGACCTGTACCCGATCGATCACTGTTCATCCGTTACCCTTTTTTTCTTTAAGAAACTTAGTGACATATTCAACATCAGAAATGGTTTCTATATACTCTATGCCCCTTTTCTGGCGTGTTTCCCTGCCCTTGCCGGTTATGAGTATCACTGTGTCTTCATCAGCCTCATCTATAGCTGTCCTTATAGCTTCCCCGCGGTCTTCGATTATCACGCAGTTTCCTGACTGTGCCTTTATGTGACCGGCTATTTCTTCACTTATTGCACGCACCTTTTCCTCACCTGCGTCCTCTTCGGTTATGAAGCATTTTTCCGCATATCTGCCTGCGATCTCTCCCAGTTCCTTTCTCCTGCCGAGAGCCTTTTTGCCCGGGCATCCGAAAACTATGAATATCTTTTTATCCGGATATTCCTTGCGGGTCGATGCGAACAGGGACTCGAAACTCATCTGGTTGTGGGCATAATCCACTATCACCGTAAGGCTCTCGTCTTCTGTGGTGAATATCTCCATCCTGCCCGCAGCCCTGCCTTTCCGCAGGCCGCTCCTTATATTTTCCAGCGGTATGTCCATGGCATATGCCATGGATACAGCGGCAAGAGCATTGCTGACATTGAAAAGTCCTGTCATACCTATGCGGAAGTCCGTATCGAAGCTGTCGCATCTTACTGAAAAAGTTATATCCTTTCTGCCCGGTTTTATATCATAACCCCGGATATCTGCCTCCGGATCTTCTCCGAAAGTTATCATTCTCTCCGTCACGCTGCTTTTTTCCGCTTCAGATATGAATTTTTCTGCATATCTGCTGTCGAGATTGATACATGCAGTCCTGCACTGCCTGAAAAGTATCAGTTTCGATTCTGCATAATCCTCAAAACTGGAATGCTCGATATCGCTTATATGATCTCTGCCGAGGTTCAGGAAAGCGGCAACATCATATACTATTCCCTGTGTCCTGTGATACTTGAGTGCCTGGCTCGATACCTCCATCGTAAGATATTCTATGCCGCTTCTAACTGCGTTATCGAAATGTCTGTGCAGCATGACAGCCTCCGGAGTAGTCAGATGCGACTCCTCCTTTATCACTCCGTCATAATTGTCTATGCCCGATATTATGGCGCTTTCGGGTTTGTCCTCATCTCCGAGATAATCGTCCAGTATGCTTTTCATATAATATGCTGTCGTCGATTTTCCTTTTGTACCGGTTATGCCCGCTAGATTTATCTTTTTCCATACCTGGCCGTAAAAAAGATCGGCCAGGAGAGCCATGGCTTTCCTCATATCGTTCACTATGAGACAAGGCGCTTCTTCATCATATTTTTTTTCGCTGATATAGGCGAATGCGCCCTTTTCCAGAGCAGAAGCAAGATATTTTTCGGAAAAATGAGCACCCTTGCAGATGAACAATGTCCCGTATCTTATATCCTGAGAATCATATGATATATATCTCACCCGTCTGCTGCCGGCAGCCTCCGCACCTTCAGACGACACAAGAAGATCATTGTCTTCCATGAGTTTTATGTATTCTGTCAATTCATGCATATCGCTGTCCATTTACTGTCTGAGCTCCTTTCCGCAAAAGGTCACTGCTTTTTTTGCCAGTACTTCCATGGAGTCCATATAATACTCCGGAAGTTTTTCCATTATTTTATAACATGACAGTTCGGTACAGGCCAGAAGCCCGCATGTGCATCCCTTTTCATCGAATTCGCTGCGAACCGCCCTGAGATCTTCCGGGTCGACGCTTCTGCCGGCCTTTATCCCGTCATATATGATCCTCATGACTTTTTTCTGATTTTCCTGCGACGGAATCACCGGGACGATGTCTTCTTCCTCAAGCGCCTTCTGATAAAGTCCTGTCGCTATTGTGCCGTCGGTAGCCATGATTCCCGCCATGGCGCCGCTGCCGTGATGCCTGCGTACTTCTGCCGCCGATTCTTTCACCATGTTTATTATGGGGATCCCGATCTCCTTCTGAAGTCTGTCTATCAGCACATGTGAAGTATTGCAGGGTATGGCTATATATCCTGCCCCGCTGCGTTCCAGGAACCTGGCGTCATCCAGCAGGCGCGCAAAAAGTTCCTCTATGCGTCCCTCCTTTATGGCTCTGGTCCTGTCAGGCATGGATGCATGACTGAGTATCAGCATGTCTATATGATCCTGATCGCATGCTGCTTCTGTATTGTCTATGACCATCCCGTAGAACATCTGAGATGCAAGAGGTCCCATCCCCCCTATAACTCCCAGGCAAATATTTTTTTTCTCCATAATATCATTTCCCAAGATATTTTTTGTATTTCGAATAGTGTCCCATAAGCGATTTCGCCGTCCTGAGTCTGCGTTTGAATCCGCTGTCAGGCCCGTAGATGAGTGGGTTCACATACTGTCCGTCTGAAAAAAGCCTTTTCATCGCATCGTGATATTCCTTCGGTCTGATATAATCGAAAGCCACTTTTCTGGGGACTACCAGCCACAGATTCTCTTTGTCTACTGATCTGAAAGGCATATCTTCACCGTCTATATAATCCCTTACGAAGTATTCGGCTACATTCGCACCGGAGCCGGTGACATAATAGTTGCTCCTTCCCTGGCGCGTGTTGATCTCGAATGCCTTGTACTTTCCGTCTCTTCTGTCATATTTTATATCGAAGTTCGAATATCCCACATATCCTATATCTTCCAGAAGCACTTTGATCTTTTCTTCCAGCTCCCGGTTCTGCTCTGTGATTATCACAGCATGGTTGCCTATGCCGTGAGGCGTATGCTCTTCAAGAAGCACATGCCCGAGGCACATCATCTTTACCTTTCCGCTGCGGTCGGAATAATTCGTCATGACCCGCATGTATGTATCGTCTCCGGGGATGAAATCCTGTATTATCATGGAATCTCCGTATCCGGCCTCATATATGCTGCGAAGGATATCCATGCATTCTTCATAAGTATCTGCCTTGAATACTTTTTTCTGTCCCGGGAACGGATGCTGCCAGTATTCTATGCCGCCGGAAGGCTTGATTATATAAGGCGCACCGAAAGGCATCTTCACATCATACCCCATTTCCTGCCTGTGGACAAAGGTATCCGGATGATCCAGACCTTTCTCATCGCAGAGCTGATAGAATTTCTCCTTGTTGATAAGCTCATGCATCATGTCTATATCTATGTAAGGAGCTATCACATTAACGCGGAAATTTTCCCTGTTTCTGCTGGCAAGCTCTACATAGCTGTCCCCGCAGCCTATGAGCAGCACCTTCCTGTCGCTGTGCTTTTCTGCGAATGTGTTCACCAGTCTCAGAAAAGTATCCTGCTGATCGGCATCCTCATAAGCCCTGTAATCTATGATCCTGCTGTCCATGCAAGGCCCTGAATAATATCTGCCATATACATACGACTTCAGTCCGTAAGCCTCATGAAAAGCCCTTGCAACACTGTAAACGTTTATGTCTCCCGCAAAAAGCAGCGGTACGAATCTGTCTTCCATAATCAATATTCTCCCGGTGTATAAGTCTCGCCTTCTGAATTTCCTTTAAGTATCTCGTAAAACCCCGCGGCAGTGGAATATATATATGAATATACCCACAGCATCCCGAGGCTGCATGTCAGAGTCACTGTCTGAACGATGAAATAATTGCTGTATCCTGTTATCTGTACTATACCGCTGAATATCATAGCCGGTATCATAGCCAGAATTATCCATCCGATAAACGAAATTATCATACAGAAATACTTTTCCTTGTTTCCCCACATCATCTGTTTGCTTTCCTCTATGCACTGCATGGCGGATTTGTGCGGATCGTCAGCCAGTATGAAAAATGCCTGGCTGTACCTGATGGCAGCTATTATGCCTGGCACTATGAAAAGCATTGTCCACAGCGTTATGAACAGCATCATGAGAAGTCCCAGGCTCAGTGTCCTGCCGTAGATCTCGAAACCCGAAAATATCTGAGAAGGCTGAGCGTCTTTCTTCCTGAACATGTCAAGGAAATAGAGCATCAGGCCAAAGGAAAACGATCCTGTCACAAGCAATATGTAAAGGAAAGAGAGTCCCGAACCGACATGTACAGCTTCGCCGCCGATATAACGCATCCTGCCGAAAAGAGAATCAAGCATTATGACGGGCATCTGAAGGCATATGTAATATATAAGCAAAGCCGTCACGGTTTTTTTCCATCTGCCTGCGAGCGCTGTTCTTCCCCGTTCTCTTAGACGGAAACTGGGCTCTGTTATTATAAGTTTCTGTTCCATACTTCTTCCTCCTGCTGTCAGACATATTATAATGAATATGATACAACAAAAAATTGCCCTGCGCAACACGCAGGGCAACCTTTAGCCTTAAAAATAAATGCTTATCAATAGAGATTCGCAAAGATCTCTCTGATCTCGCCATCCGTAAGGAATACGTAATTGTTGTTCAGAAGTCTCTGCTGATTGTCCACTGTGGATTTCGTGAACTCGTCTATCTGAGCTTCGGTCATTCCATATTCTTTCAGCGGCTTCTTGACTATCAGCTGGCCCAGGAATTTTTCAAGTTCGTCATATACATCAGCGACCTTGCAGTCGAGAATATCCGCGAAGATCCTGTTTGCCTGAGCGATCTTGCCGTCAGGATCCTTTCTCATGTACATCTTGAAGACTTCTGTGAAGAACTGATAGTTGGCTTCTCCGTGAGGCACATGGAAAGCGGCTCCTATCGAATAAGACAGCGCATGAACTGCTGCGCAGCCTGCGTTTCCGAAAGCTATGCCGGCATAGTTGGAAGCCAGCACGAAATCCTTCAGAAGCGGTTTTCTTGCCGCAGCATCGGATTTTCCGGTTGCCAGGATCTTTTTGTATCCGTCCATGATCATTCCGATGGCCTTCAGAGAGTACATCTCTGTGAAAGGCGAGGCTTTAGGGGAAAGGTATGATTCGACAGCATGGATCAAAGCATCTATCGAGCTGGTAGCGAATACATAATCGGGAAGTCCCTGAAGTGATTCGGGGATCAGTACTGCGGTATTTGCGAAAGTCTCTTCTGCCGCGATGCCTTTCTTGGTATGCAGAGATTTCAGTTCGGCTATCGCAACGTTGGTCACTTCCGAACCTGTGCCGCACGTTGTAGGTACTACTATAAGCTCCTTTACTCGCTTGAGAGGCACTTCTCCTGTGAAGAGCTTTACGGATTCGGCAGGCACTTCCAGCGAAAGGACTTTGCATATGTCCACGATAGTGCCGCCTCCGAAGGCGACGATACGGTCGTAATCATAGGCGTCCATATCCTTCTTCATTGCATTTATCATCTCATCCGAAGGCTCGCCCTTGCCGTATTTTTCCTGAAAGATCACAGGGATATCGATTCCTATAGGCTTTACATACGGATCATACATCCACTGATTTGTAACAAGGATATCTCCCCTGCCCAGTTTGAATTCATCGTTGAACTCTTTGAATGTGTCGAAATAATGGATAGTCGGTACTAATTTCAATGCTTGCATTTTTGTCCCTCCTTCTCATTGCGCAAAAGCGCAGTAATCAATATTCTATATTAAATCTTTCTTTGAACTGAGCCTTGAGTTCTTCCCTGAAATCAGGATGAGCGATGTCGATCAGCTGTCTTGCTCTGTCATGCAGCGACCTGCCCTTCATTTTTGCTATTCCGTACTCTGTCACGACATAATCCGCATCGCATCTGGATGTTGTCACCGCTGCTCCGTGGTCTATATAGGGAACCACTTTGGAAACTTTGCTGCCGTCTTTTTTGACCGTCACAGAAGGCATGGCTATTATTGCTATTCCCTTCCTGTCGTGTGACATGGCGGCGCCTCTTACAAAGTCCACCTGGCCGCCTACTCCTGATATCTGTTTCGGCCCTATGCATTCCGAAACGATCTGCCCCATGAAATCCACCTGTACGCAGGCATTTATACATACCAGTTTTGAATTTTTCGCAACTACTTCCGGATGATTTACATAATCCACAGGCTTGAGTTCAACCATGGGATTATGGTCTACGAAGTCATAAAGTTTTTTCGTGCCCATCAGGAACGTAACTACCATCTTGCCCTTGTCCAGAGCTTTTTCGGAACAGTCGAAAACTCCCTTTTCGTAAAGATCCACCACTCCGTCGGAAAACATCTCGGAATGTATGCCCAGATGTTTCTTGTTCCCAAGCTGTGCCAGCACTGCATCGGGTATAGCGCCGATCCCCAGCTGCAGCGTGGCTCCGTCTTCTATAAGCGTTGCGCAGTGCCTGCCTATAGCTTCTTCCGTCTCGCCTATCCTGGCCGGCTTGCTTTCGAAAAGCGGATGAGACGTTTCTACGAAAGCATCTATGTCTGCCACATCTATAAATGCATCTCCGTATACATAAGGTACCTGATCATTTACTTCTGCAAGTATTATCTTTGCGGATCGCGCAGCCTGCATCGTATAATCGCAGGAAACGCCTACACAGCATTTCCCGTTTTCATCGGGAGGCGCCACTGTGACGCAGAGCACATCCACATGGAAAACATCTCTTCTGATCAGCTCCGGTATCTCATGAAAAAATACAGGGACGAATTCGCCGTGACCCTGCTCCAACGATTTTCTTGTAGACGGGCTGGTGAACCATCCTTCATATGTAAAATGCTCCTTGTTTTCGGGAAGAGAATATTCTCCCTTTCCCAACGTGACCATGTGTGAGATCGTAACATGCCTGTAGTCTTCTTTATTCCTGATCAGAGCCTCTGCCAGGACAAGGGATTCTGCAACAGCATGGGCGAAGACTACACGGTCTCCTGATTTTATTTTTCTGACCGCTTCGTCGGCCGTACATTTTCTTTCTTCATAGATTTTTTTCCAGTCCATAATTAAATTACCTCGACCTTTCGTTTCAATATTTCATTTTACGCAATCGCTCCGCGGTATTTTTCTGTTTTCCGTTTTTTCTGCGGTCTTTTCCATCTGTTTCAGCACTTTGTCTATATGTTCTTCGTCCCACATCTTTATCACGCCTTCTTTTGAAGAAAACTGACAGTGCGAAGCACAGCAGTTGGTACAGCCGCCGATAACAAGGATCTGGTCGTATGTTTTTCCCTCTTCTGCGATGACAAACTCGTCTTCCTTTCTCGATTCTTTTATTTTTTCAAGGGCCTTGCCTCTGTCATATCTCGGATTGCATCCTCCGCAGAATCTGACACCGTATTTCATCGACATCTCCTGTCATTCAATAATGAGCCGCCGAACATCTGAAGCCCAGCGGCTCAATTATTTTTTATTTCATTTCAGACGTTCTATTTCTTTATCCCTGCTATGACCTTAGCCAGTTCTTTCTTCGCTTCGATATTGCCCTGACGCGAGATCATGATCCTCTGTGCCTGAGGCGAGCCTGCACCGTGCATGGATTCCGTCCTGTATCCTACTGCCGAAGATCCGAGACAGATGTTCTCGAGGAACCTCAGGATCCTCATCCTCTCGATAGTGGTAGCTGCAGGAGAAGCGACAAAGAACTTGTTGCATACTTCGCCCAGAGTTTCTCCCTTCTTACCTATTTTGAGGTCAGAATTGAAATCTGTCGAAGACGGCATGGTCACCATAAGCCCGCCGGCTATATCTTCCGCAAGTCTTACTATCTCGTAAGGGAATCTCGTGACATTCTGCTTGCAAACATTGGCCAGCAGAAGATCGATCTGATAATTGCCGGCTTCCGTAGGATAACCTTCTGCAGAGCATGCTATGCCGCAGCAGTAAAGAGTTTCGTTCAGATGAGTCATTTCTATGAGCTTGTCTTTGATATGAGATGCCTTCTGCGCCCCGTTGTATTCAGCAGCCAGTGCGGCAGCGCCGATTATCACATCGCCTACGCCTACCTTGCATCCGCCGTATGACTGTCTGTGATATCCTGCGAACCTTTCCACAAGCATGCCTGCGAATTCATTCTCTCCGCAGAGGAATATCATGTCATTGGGGATGAATACATCATCGAATACGACCAGCGCTTCCTGTCCGCCGAAGTTCTTGTTTCCGAGATCGACATCTGCATTAGGCTCAAGTTTCCTTGTATCACAGGACTGTCTGCCATATATCATGTAAAGGCCCTCTGCATCTGAAGGACATGCGAAAGATACCGCATAGGCCTTGTCGTCTTCACCCATAGCCTGAGTAGGCATTATGATATGTTCATGAGAGTTGATGGAACCTGTCTGATGACATTTTGCACCGCTTACGATTATACCGTCTTCTCTTCTTTCCTTTATATGTACGAAAAGGTCGGCATCTTTCTGTGCATGAGGAGGAAGCCCTCTGTCACCCTTGGGATCTGTCATTGCTCCGTCCACTACCAGATCTTCTTTCTGCACGTGTTCAAGATATTTCCTGAAGTTCTCATGATAATGAGTACCGTATTTTTTATCTACTTCGAAAGTCGTTGAGAATACTGCATTGAACGCATCCATTCCCACGCATCTCTGGAAGCAGGAAGCTGTCTTCTGTCCGCACAGTCTCTGCATTTTCACCTTTTTTCTCAGATCATCGGCGCTCTGGTGCAGATGAGCGAATCTGTTAATCGTTTCTCCTGTAAGGCTTGACTTGGCTGTCATCAAATCAGCATACTGAGGATCCTGTGCCAGGTCGTAAGTCATCTTTACACAATTGATAGAAGGCTTGATGATCGGATGGTCAACCCAATTGTCGATCTTCTCGCCAAACATGTAAACCCTTGTTTTGAGTTTTCTCAAGCTCTCAACATACTGATCTCCTGTCATCAACATAATTCAATCACTCCTTTATATTTTTTTATACCAAAAAATAATTTATTCAACTTGGTCTATCATATAAATATGCAAATATTATACCAAAAAGCCAGAACCGAGGTCATATTTCCTTGTTCAGGATTTTTCTGGCCATATCTAAGAGGTCCTGGCTTACAGAAGTGTCTAAAACAACGTCTTTCACGCCGCTGCAGTTATTCATGACGATACTCTTTACCACATCTTCAACAGTATATTGCGCAGACGGGCACGAGGCGCACGCACCGGTGAGTCTCACTTTTGCGATTCCATTCTCAAAGCCTGTAAGAACAGCTCCGCCATAATGAGTCTTTAAAACGGGATCGACTTTTTCCTTCAATACTTTTCGTATTTCTTCTTTCATCGATATAATTCTCCAGTTTTATGATATTCCATGCCATTTGATTATACTATCGAAAGCGCCTTTTTTCAAGTCAAAGATACGGTTGACATACATGCGGATATTGATATATACTTTTTCAGTAAAACAAAATATCTGATGCTAGGGGAGCTTTCGCTGAGATATTCCGGTCCTTCCGGGATTACCCTCAACACCTGATCCGGTTAACGCCGGCGTAGGGAAGCAAGCATAATAATGATGTATAATACATCTGTCCCCTCCTGCGAAACAAGGAGGTTTTTTTATGTCATCTTTTGATCTGCAGAATTTTTTCGAATCTTCTGCCGGGCAGTTACTGACTGCAGGGATCATCGTGATCCTTTTTCTGGTCATACTTTTTTCCGGAAGGAGGGGAAAAACAGATACGAAAGCACTGGTGCTTTCAGCTGTCTTCGTGACTCTTGCTATCGTACTCAACCAGATCCAGTTTTTCCCAATGCCGCAGGGCGGTGCTGTAACAGCATTTTCCATGCTGCCTATCGCATTGTGCGGATATTTTCTGGGCGTCCGCAAAGGCCTCATAGCCGGTATCTGTGTAGGGCTGCTGAATCTCATCTTCAATCCTTATATAATACATCCGCTGCAGCTTCTGCTGGATTACCCTCTGGCCTTCGGAGCGCTTGGCCTGGGCGCTTTTTTCAGGAACAGCAGAAAAGGTCTTTATATATCTTATGTGTTCGGCGTCTTCTGCCGCTATATCTGCTCAGTGCTTTCGGGGATAATCTTCTTCGGCTCCTATGCGCCTGCGAACTTCAATGCCGTCACATGGTCTCTCTGGTACAATATAACTTATATGGGCACGGAATGCATAATGACTCTCATCGTGCTCTCGATACCTGCGGTGCATAATGTCATATACAAACTGCGGGATCAGCTTCAGGCACAGCCATAGTATCGATGCCTTCAAAACTGTGTTTGATTATGTCTTCCATAAGTGATATCCTTTCTGTATGATATTTTTAAAAGCAACTGGAGGTATGATCGATGTACAAGAATCTGAAGTATGAAGTAGATGAAGGCATAGCCTATATCACCATAAACAGGCCCGAAGCCATGAACGCTCTGAACAACGAAGTGCTGGACGAACTTTTTGCTGCTTTCAGCACGGTGGCCGGAGATGACGCCGTAAGATCCGTGATACTCACCGGAGAAGGAAGAGCCTTCGTGGCAGGCGCCGACATCTCAGCAATGAACAGCATGGATACGGTGCAGGGGCGTGAAATGATGATCAGAGGCCATAACGTGATGAACCTGATCGAAAGTATAGAAAAACCTGTGATCGCCGCAGTGAACGGATTCGCTCTGGGCGGCGGCTGCGAGCTTGCAATGGCCTGTGATATAAGGATCGCTTCGGAAAAAGCGAAATTCGGTCAGCCGGAGACAGGTCTCGGCATCATCCCGGGTTTCGGAGGTACGCAGCGTCTTCCAAGACTTGTAGGAAAAGGAATGGGCAAATATCTCATAATGACCGCCGAGGTAATAGATGCTGCGGAAGCAGCCAGGATAGGTCTGGCGGAAAAAGTTACTGCTCCCGATAAACTTATGGAGACCGCTGTATCATTAGCAAAGGTCATCATGTCAAAAGCTCCGCTGGCAGTAGGCGCTGCCAAAACTGCAGTCAACAACGGGTACGGCCTCGATATGAAGACTGCTTCAGTTCTTGAAATAGAGACATTCTCGGGCCCCTTCTCTTCTTCGGACAAAAATGAAGGGATGAGTGCTTTTCTTGAAAAAAGAAAACCTGTTTTCAAGAAAAAATAAATGATCCGATAAAAAACGGCAGACGGAAAATATCCGTCTGCCGTAAAAATATTTGCCGTTGATCAGGACTGTCTGACTGGATATATTTTAGAAGCCGCGATCATGAATCCAAGAGCTATCACGATCCCTGCGGCAGAATATGTCCAGTACCAGGAATGCATCAGCGCCCATCCTATAAAAATGCCTCCGCATACGGCAAATCCTATATATCGGTTCTTCGTTCCTCTCCATAATATCCATCCCAGGGTCACAGAGATCACTATAACAGATGCTATCATACCTATACTCATAAAATCACCTCCTGTTGCCAACAGATTATAACTATAATCGCATTTTGTCAATTTTCGCAATATTTTTTCTGTATCTTCACGCGAAAAGCAGATTCTTGTATTTTCAGAAAATTTGAGTTATTATATACACAAGAATTATTACGATGGACCCAAAGAAGCATCAACGGAAGTTATTCTTAAAGAGGTGATCTTCGATGGATAAGCAGGAAATTCTTATAGTGGACGACGAGTCCGCCAATCTCTCAGTTCTCATAGATCTTTTCAAGCCGGATTTCCGTATACGCACATGCAAATCCGGCGAAGAAGCTCTGAGTCTCATGAAGACCTGCGCCAAGCCGGATCTTATGCTTCTGGATATCGTAATGCCCGGAATGGACGGTTTCGAAACTCTTGCACGCATGTATGACTACCCTCGTCTCAGCGATATACCGGTCATATTCATTTCCGCACTGGACAGCGATATAAACGAAGACAAAGGCCTGAGTCTTGGTGCTGTCGATTACATAACCAAACCTTTCAAGCCTTCCATAGTCATGGCAAGGGTCAGCACACAGCTCGAACTGAAACAGGCCAGGGATCTTCTCAGAAATCAGAACAGATGGCTGGAAGCCGAGATCAGCAGACGCATAAGTGAAAATCTGATCATCCAGGACGCCATAATGATCTCTCTGACACAGCTGGCAGAGACCCGTGACGACGATACCGGCACGCACATACTCAGAACATGTCTTTATATCGAAACGCTTGCGAAAAGGCTTCAGAAAGATGCAAAGTTCGCTTCTCTCCTTACTGACGATACGATAGCGCGCATCATAAAGGCCGCGCCCCTGCATGACATAGGGAAAATAGGCATTCCGGATGCAATACTTCTGAAAAAAGGGCCTCTTGATGCAGAGGAACGCAGGATCATCGAAACTCACAGCACCATCGGAGCAAATACTCTCAAAAACACCATAGAAAAAGTATACGGACTCAGCAGGGGACACGATCTCTCCGAAAGCAACGAAGCCATGATGTTCCTACGCGAAGCCAAGATCATAGCCGAATTTCATCATGAAAAATGGGATGGCACAGGATATCCTCACGGCCTTTCCGGCGAAGATATCCCTCTTTCGGCAAGACTCATGGCTCTTTCGGATGTTTTCGATGCACTGACAACGCCCCGGCCCTACAAAAATGCCTGGGATTTCGATAAGGCTTCGGAGTATATAATCGACCAGAAAAACGCCCAGTTCTCTCCGGAGGCAGTCGAAGCCTTCGAAAACGAACTGAACGCTTTCAGAAATATATGCACTTCCATAACTGAGGAAGAACAGGATGGGGGATAATCATGGACACAAAAAATAAAAGCAGCGGCGGAACAGACGCTGCGAACAGGTCAGGCACTCCGGCGGTCCGGCTCCTGGATGAAAAGCGAAGGAAACGTGCCGAAGTGCTCCAGATAATCAGTACGAAAGAATATGTAGTCAACGGGAACACTGACGTTTTTTCATACGAAATAGCACAGCTGCTGTGTACGAAGCTGGGTTATGACCGTGCTTCTTTCTGGGAATTCACAGGAAAAAAAAGGCTTATGTGCATCGATATCTTCAGCAATGCTTCACGTGAACATTCCCGGACAGGAGAAATAAACTGGGCGACATACCCCGGCCTTCTGGAAATGATCAGACAGAATACATATATACGCATCGGCAGCAGGCCCGGAGAAGAATGCCTGAAACTGTTCCGCAAAAGATATATGGAACCGCAGAATATAAGATCGCTTCTTGTTTACAGCGCCATATATCATGAGCGTTATCTCGGTATAGTTTCTTTCACAAAGGATCCGTCAGACGGCCGCTGGGATATGGAAGAGATCGCCTTCTGCGGTCAGATCGCCAGTGCTCTCGGCATGACGATCATAAACAAAGACAGGGCGGACGCGGTCAGGGCCCTGAAAAAAAACGAATATTTTCTGAAGCATGCTCAGAAAGTCTCCAAGACCGGCAACTGGGCCAGGGAATACGGCAAAGAAGACAGCATGGAATGGTCGGATGAAACTTATTCCATATTCGGATTTGAGCCGGGGTCAAAGGTCACATTCCGCCGGATACTGGATTCGGTGCATCCAGATGACGTAAAGCAGGTGACGGAAACGGAAAAAAAATTTAACGAAGACCGTCAGACATATGAGAACCTTTTTCGCATCATCGTTGACGGCAAGACAAAATGGGTAGAGCTGCGGTCGGAATTCGTTAAAAACGAAAACGGCAATCCTCCTTTTTATGCAGGCACCCTGCAGGATGTCACAGAAAAAGTAAGAAACGTGAAAGAACTTGAAAATCACAGACATAAACTCGAAAGCATGGTAATACAGCGGACTTCCGAACTTGAGACGGCCAAGACCCGCGCAGAAGCTGCCAACGAAGCCAAAAGCGCTTTTCTTTCCAATATGAGCCATGAAATCCGCACACCTATGAATGCAATAGTCGGCTATTCCCATCTTCTTCAGCGCGATCCTCTCACAGACAGACAGAAAGAACAGCTGCGCAAACTCACTAATGCTGCCAGTCATCTTATGAACATAATAAACAATATTCTGGATATATCCAAAATTGAAGCAGGCAAGATCGATCTTGATGAATATGAGTTTTCTCCGGAACAGATGCTTGATAAAGTATGCGATATGGTGGCAGATATCGTAAGTACTAAAAAGCTCCAGTTTGCAGTCATTTCAAACGGTCTTCCTCCTCTCGTATACGGGGACGGGAACAGACTGAGCCAGATCCTGATAAATATACTCAGCAATGCTGTGAAATTCACCAGGGAAGGCGGGATATCGGTAAACTCCCGGGTCATATCCGAGGATGACGAGAATGCAGTCCTGCGTTTCGAAATAAAAGATTCAGGCATAGGCATGACCGAAGACCAGATAAGCAGACTTTTTACCGAATTCGAACAGGCAGACAGTTCAATCACTCGGAGATACGGCGGTACAGGCCTCGGTATGGCCATAAGCAAAAAACTGCTGGACAATATGAACGGAACGATCAGCGTGGAAAGCGAGCCAGGCCGCGGCAGCATGTTCCGGGTGGATATTCCTCTGAAAAAAATTTCTGAGGACGGATCCGGAACGCCTCTTTTCTCAGAAGGGATCCGTGCGCTGGTCGTAGACGATGCCGAACTCGAAAGACTGGCTCTCAGCCAGCAGCTCCGCAACCTCGGATTCAGATCAGCGACTTCCTCATCCGGGAAAGAGGCTCTGAGATTGATCGCGGAAGCAGACCGGACCGGAGATCCCTTCCGTATCGTCATCGTGGATCTTAAAATGCCCGGCATTGACGGAATAGATACCATACTTATGATAAAATCACTTAAACTTAACAGCATGCCGCAGATCATACTCGCCACAGCCTACGGAAACGAACTGAAAAACACCGATACGGAAAACGTGGATATAGCCAGGATCCTTCTCAAACCGGTTTCCCAGTCCACGCTTTACGATACCCTTATAGATATCTTCCACAAGATAACCGATGAAGAGACACGCAGACATGCAAGGCCGGAACAGGAGCTCGCAAAACGTTCCGGAGCAAGGATCCTTCTTGCTGAAGACAATGAGATAAATCAGGATATCATGTGCCAGCTTCTTGAAGAATACGGAATGACCGTGGAAATAGCGGGCAACGGCCGCGAAGCAGTCGACATGGCTGCGGGAAAAAGCCACGACATCATACTTATGGATCTGCAGATGCCTGTAATGGATGGCCTTGAAGCTGCAAAGGCCATACGCAGGATGCCCGGACTGAAAAATACACCAGTCATAGCTATGACTGCTCATGCTTTTGAAGAAGACCGCCAGAAATGCATCAAGTCCGGCATGAACGATCATCTTTCCAAGCCTGTTGCTCCGGAAACGCTTTTCGAGATACTCATAAAATGGATCCCGGTGAAAGACACTCCGAAAAATCATGACCTGCAGGAAGAAAAAACATCCTCGAAAAAGACAAGCCATGAAGATATACTGAAGCAGGCTGAAACTATCGATGGTCTGGATACCGTGTTCGGCATCCAGATGCTCAGCGGCAACTCGTCGCTTTATGTAAATCTTCTCCGAAAATTTGCGGAAAATCATAAAAATGATGCCAGAGTGATCATCAAATCCGCAGAAAAAGGCGACCAGGACACAGTCTTTCATACCGCACACGCGCTGAAAGGCGTATCCGGGACTCTGGGAGCAGTAAAGATCCAGAAGATCTCATCCGAAATAGAAAATATCTCCAAAAGCAATCCCGCTTCAGAAGACCTCCTCCCAAGAGCGGAAGTTCTCCGCACGGAGCTCTCTGCGCTTACGGATTCGCTGAAACGGATCCTGCAGGCAGATATCCGCGATCATGACGATCCGGATCACGAAAACCCGGGACAGGATATATACATCGTGCTCCGGCAGCTCGGGGAACTGCTCTCACAAAACGATGCGGCTTCGAATGATATTATCGAACAGTGCGGCGACAGGCTTATAAGCACCTTCGGCCCGGCTGCTTCAGACCTCAGGCGGCAGATCCTTGATTTCAACTATTCCACGGCTGCCGCGATGCTCAGGAAACCGCCGTTTTCAATTAAGTGATCCCTGCGCCTTTATGCACCGCAATAAAAAGTTCCTATTCTTAACATGTTATGGTAGAATATACAGGTCATATGTTTCATCTGAATCTGAGGTAATTGCAAATGGGGGATAAAAACAATTACGAGGTTTCCTTTTTCCCAAAGTTTACCGACCCGGATATGGAAAAAGAATTCATACGCAGTGAAATGAAAAACTCTGCAAGGGTCATCGGCCCTGTGGCTCTGGTCTTCGGGCTTCTTTTCATATCTTTCATAATATCGGATCTTTTCATGATCGCAGACACATATTCGCTCATGGTCACATTGTTCATAAGGATACTCTTTTTTGCCGTGTCGATCTTCATATTCCTTGCAGCGAGGAAAGCCAGGAATCTTTCAAAAATATTTTTTATGATAAATATATACGAGGCCTATGCAGCGCTCTCATTCATGATAATCCTTTCACGATATGAAACTCTCACAGTGATGTCTGTGTTCAGCCTTATCGTACTGACATCCGCTTTCTACATAGTGCCCGGCAGACTGATAAACACACAGACTATGGTCATATCTTTCAATATACTTTTTTTCGTTCTGTTTTCAGACAGGATAGCGGACATGAGCCCCGAATATCTTATGGAGCTTATCGCGTACGATTTCATATTCATAATACTGGATAATCTCCAGATACTGATAACCAGCTATTATAAAAGAAAACAGTTCTACGACAACAAAAAACTGCTGAAACTGTATTTCACTGATCCCGTCACCAATATATACAACAGGAACAAATTCAATGAAGAACTGGAAAAATGGATAAAATACTGTCACCGATACAGAGATCCCCTCTCTCTGGTGATCTTTGACATAGACGATTTCAAAATGATAAACGACAGCTACGGTCATCTTCTGGGCGACAATGTCCTGCAGCATATAACCATAACAATAGAAACTGCCATAAGGGATACTGACGTCTTCGCAAGATGGGGCGGCGACGAATTCCTGATACTTCTTCCAAATACCGATATATTCCACTCCGAAAGAACTGTCGAAAGGCTCAAGTCGATAGTGGAAAGCAATGATTACGGAGAGGTGAAGCAGGTGACCTGCAGTTTCGGCCTTGTCACCCTCAGAAAAGGCGAAAATGCCCGGGGTTTCATAAAAAGAGCCGATGATCTTCTCTATATGGCAAAACGGGAAGGCAAGAACTTGATCAAGAGCGACCTTTAGACCGGCAGCATATAACAGACACGGTCCACTTACTTATAATGAGGTGAAAAACTTAAGATCTTCCGATACTATGATATATGCGGTCTTTTCTCCGACATATGTCCCTGTGCGATATCCGATCCCGCTGTCTGACAGCTTTGTTCTTATAAGATCCGCCGCTGCCTGTTCTCCCTTTCGCTCATAGTCGTCGATCATTATCACGAATGATTTTTTCAGGCACTGCGGAATCAGCCCGAGCACATCTATACGCGAGTATATCTGAGCACCTGCACCGAAAGGCCCGTCTACGGATATGAAATCGTATTCCCTGTTTCCGAAAGTCTCTTTGAACCGGTCATAGACAAGGACTCTGTCATCATCAAGATATTCTGTCTCTTTCAGATCCAGCTGCGATATCTCCGAACTGGCCGGCAGGCCGAAGCTGTTTTCAAAAAAATCGATCCAGTCTCTGTCATGTTCCGCTATATAATGAGAGGCAGCATACTCCTGCGCATACTGTGCGATCATCCTGGTGCTCTGCCCCAATCCCATCTCCAGTATGGATGAAGGATGGAATCCGTCCAGAACCCTGAACATCACATAAAGATACTGGTATCCCACAGCCCATCTGCCGGGCGAAAAGCTTTTGTCCTTAAGCCATGCGCTGTCATTTACAGTGCTGCTGAATATACCGGCCCACAGACATTCTTTCGCATTCAGTAATACCTTGTCGCTTTTTCCTCTTTCTTCAGGGAAACGCTCTTGCATCAGGGTCTTCATATCTCTTGTCACGGCAGTCATATCCTGCATTGATCCTTCAAGTTTCCTTAGCTGCTTGTCCATCTCGCCGATCTTTGCAGCCAGTTCCCTGTTCTTTAAGTTAAATGCATGCCTGGACGGCGGGATCAGCCGGCTTATGAATTGTCTTACCTTTCCATTCATATAACTGATCCTCCTTTTTCTTATGCCTGACACCTTTCTGCTACAACATATTACAGCATGTGCTTTTTGTCAATATGCCGAACAGCCGCAAAAAACAACATCGATCTTTTCATAAAGCATCTCAAATCTCAAGACAAATGCGACTTATCCCCGGATCACTTCATGCATGCAGACATTATGCTTTCGATTTTTTTCAGCTTGTCCATATTGTCATTTGCGTCTTTGCGTGAGCTTATCCTGATATCCATAGCCGCTGCCGCCTTCTGCATCGCTTCGCCGCATCCATCCGGCATTTTTTTTCCTGACATGAAAAACTGCCAGGCCCTGTTGATCCTGACAAAACTGTCTATGTCTCCGGCAAAGGTCCTGTCCTTTTCCTTTTCGGAATATTCAAGGATACTGGTAAAAGCCAGATTTGATCTGACCAGTATCATCTTTACAGCAAAACGGTCGGACTTTGATTCCTCAAGTCTCTTTATAAGCTGTGTGTTCAGCGAAAGCAGTATCCCCAGCTGCCTTCCCAGTTCCCGGCTGCTGCTTGTCCTCAGAATGAATCTGTTGACACACATAACGATCAATATGCCCACAAGAAGAAAAACCAGCCTGAAAACGAATACAAGATTTCCGCCGGCCGTGGCAGTTGCGGGAAGCGTGGCTGTTACTGCTCCGAAGGCTGTCCGAAGCATATAATCAGGCAGCACGCACATCAGGCACCAGGAAACGATGACGATGTATTTGTTCAGAAAAGGCAGGTTTACGAAATTGAAATACAAAAATGCAGCAGCAACACCGATAAGCGTGGCCGCGCTGCGTTTTTTGATCTTCTGTTTCACATCTTCATATATAGGCATCATAAGGAATATAGTATTGAAAGCTATCCAGTAGCTTTTGATCGAAGGTGTCAGCCACCCTATCACAAACGCAGCAGTGAAAGCTATGCTCATCCTTACCGCGAACCGGAATCTGAAATCGTCAAATGAAAGGCTGTCCAGCATATTCCTGAAAAAGCGTCTCACCCTGGGCACTTTCCTGCTCTCCTGCTCCGCTATGATTTTCATGTCCGTCTGCAGCATTTCTAAAACGGTCTTCAGTTTTTCCGCATCCTGAGCGGAAAGCGGAAAAGATCTGTAGTTTCCTGAATTCTCCATATATCCCGCGATATCCGCAGAAATTTCCTTTCCATAAGCATAGAAACCCTCTGAAGCTTCGTTCAGAAGCTTTCCGGTCATCTCAAAAGCGTCGCGGCAGTTTGTTTCTTTCGCTTCCGTACCGTATATTCCTTTCTTTGAAGATATCAGTTCTTTCAGCAGTTCGAATATGACCATGAAATCGCATGATATCTTCGTGATGGTGCTTTCTACTGCATCTTTGCCTGACTCCCGGTCTTTTTCCTCATGTATGTTTCTACGGTAAACTTCCAGGTTGAGCCTGCGTATCTCCCTGTCAAGTGATACTGCTGCTTTCGAATCGGTTTCCATATCCGCGGTAAGCAGTGCCGAAGCAGCAACGCGCAGGGTCCTGGGCAGCGAACGCCCGGCGATATGCCTGCGGATTTTGAGCAGGCTGAAAATCAGATACATCATGGCAAGGCAAGCGGAAATATATGCTATAGCCGCCATGCACCAGCCAAGAGTGCCGAACTCCCAGAAAAACACTTCCATATAGCCGAAAGCGCAGGTATTGTTGAAATAAGAAAATTTATCATATTGATCAGCAGAGATTATGACCAGCAGAAACGGCACAAGGATATTCAGTACGATCAGAGGAACAATTCCTGTGACCGCGAAATATGAAAGCAGGACAAGTACCGTAAAGGTTGTCAGATATTCAAGAAGGTACAGGAACGTGCCATTGACGTTCCAGACATAAAAGAACTGCATGATCATCCATATGAGCACTATCAGGTACATGCCCCGGCCGTAAAACAAAAAAGGAAAACATATCCCTGCGATGAATATCCACAGCACTGTTTTCTCTTTGACGGAATTCATAAGATTTTCATGTCTGGCCTTTTCAATATCCATCTCCCCTGTCCTTCCTGGATATAATATGATTTACATATAATTGCATGCCGGGAATTAAGTCTGCATCTAAGATACACCCTTATCCGGCGGGCTATGCAGCCGGGCAGTTCCTGACAGAAGCACCGAACCGGATCTTTCCATAATATCTTCATTATTTACAGAAGTTTTTCAAATTCTTCCAGCGTTATGTTGCCGCATATCCTTATGCGTGGAAGCAGATACGGATCGGCACCCGGGCTGACCCTGCCGTATGCTGTGGTCACCGCCGCCCGGAAACCTGCATCCTTGACTTCCTTTTCACATTCCTCTGTATAGTCGCCGTAAGGATAAGCAAAAGCATCCGAATTTCCCAGGATCTTTATAGATCTTTTCAGATCTGACATTCCCTCATCATAGTTCAGAGCAGTAAAAATTCCGCCATGTCCGATGCTGCCGCCGGCTCTGTGCATATTATATGAATGAGACTGCAGGGTTATATGTTTATATTTATCCGCCGCAAGCATTTTCCCGTTCTTCGACGCGATTATGAATGCCGTGGCTCTTACGTCATACTTTTCCAGAAGCGGCACGCCGTATTTGATGAACAGCGGGGATCCGTCATCAAATGTCAGCACTACGCTCTTTTCCGGAAGACTTATACTGCCGTCCACATATTCCCTGACTTCTTCCCATGTCGGGAAATAGTAATCATTATTTACAAGATATTCCAGTTCCTCCTCAAGGGCTGTGGTCGAAATGCAGTTGCTGTTGAGGCTCCGAGACGGATCTTCCGGATCATATACTTTATGATACATCAGAACGGACAGGCTGGTCAGGCTGGTGCTGCTGTCCGCTTTTTTGCACAGGACCCTTACTGTCCTGTATACAGCAACGCTTTTTCCGGTAGTTCCTGTAACTTTATATCTGATTTTATACCTGCCGTGATTGAGCATGTCAGGAGCACTGACCTGCACCTTGTCTGTCAGATCATTGCCAGTTCCGTCCATTGCCGTATATCCCGGCTCTTTATATCTGTTTCCTATATAGATCGTGACCGCGGACCGGCCTTTAAGGGTGATCTCCGGAACACTTTCAGCGGCTTTGGCTGATATAAGCCATACTGCAGCAGCTGCTGTCATGAGTATGGCCAGTATGCTAATGATGATGATATTTTTTTTCCTGCTCATTTTCCTTCTTTCCCCTGATACACCAATCTTACTTTGCATGATGATATTATACATTAAAAAGATTTTTATGTATATGCCTTTGACGTTCCGGGGGAACGGGAGAACAAATTATCTCTTTTTATTCTGATCCGGACATATGGAGATATTTTTTTACCTTTTTATGGACCTGGCAGGTAAAGAAAAACCCGGATTATCTCCATCTGCCTGATTTTGCCTCTTAAAATGATAATTTTATTCCGGAATTATCATAAAAGCTCTTATGAAAACAGGAAAAGAGATAATTATGTGCTGTATCTCAGATAAAACAAGCTGAAACGGGTCAAAATTATCATATAAGCTAATGAAAAAGACGGGACGGAGATAATTTGCGATTTTCCCGCTAAACATATATTATGGTTATTCCGCCGAAACTGATGCGGCCGCTCAATCTTACTATGATATCGCCGGAAGGATCATGATGGTTCTTTTCGTCGACTCCGCCGGCAAATGCATTTATGCTGTTCTCTATTGCCCATTCCTTCGGGATGTAAAGCTCAACGCCGCCGAAGGATACGTCGACATCGATTTCACCTGTACCGCCTCTTACAGCCGCCTTGTCAAAATATATTTTGGCGCCGCCGAATCTGCAGCTGATGTCAGCATGTCTGAAATCAGCTGACTCCACATATTTTATAACGGAAGCGAAATGCGTATCGCAGTAGACATCGCTGCCGCTGTCATTTTCCACAGTATCTTTGAAACGATCGTCCATATGCAGACGTCTGTGCTTCGGCTTTACCAGTATGGATATGCCTATGCTGAGCAGCAGCGCAGCTCCGAGTACTGGCCACGGCGTTATCTTTTCCAGTCCCAGTGGCCCGGAATATATGATACACAAAAATGCGATGCAGAACAGGAAGACCGATATGGTCCGTGAAGTTATACTTTTTACAGCTATCGCCGCGATAAGTATCGTCAGCAGCAGACTCACGAAATTGATGCCTCCCAGATACCCCAGCTGGCTTATTATCAGCAGCACGGCAGCGATAATAAAAAACGATGCCCAGAATATTTTCCTTGTTTTCATTATTTTCTCCTCATTTCTTCCAGTTTGTTCTTCAATGGTCTGTAATAATGCCTGGATACATATATCTGCTTGCTGGTGCCGTAAAACTCCAGAATGCTTGATGACGCCAGATTCCTGCTTACAGAATATATATGATTCACATTGACTATCGCTGATTTGGATACTCTCATGAAATGTCCCGGCAGAAGTTCTTCCAGTTCATATAATCTGAGGTCCGTTTCGTACATATCCTTCCCGGTATGCACGTTTATGTGAATGCCTTCTGTCTCAAAAAACAGTATGTCCTCCAGCCTGAGATAATACTCCCGGTCTTTTCTGCATACGGCGAATCTGTCACGGTGCATCGCAGCAGACGCTATGCTTTGCTGCAGAGCCTGGATCTCGCTATCCATATACCTGCATTTTATCACCACTTCTTCGTCATTGAGATTTTCATCGATATCGATCCTTATTTTCATTTCACCTCTCCCCGGAGCACAAGAGGATTATAACTTTATTGATATGTATTTGTAAACCCGCTGAAGGTAAGTGGTCCGTAATGAAGGACAAGCGGTCGGAATATAAAAAAGACTGTCCGCAGACAGTCTTTTTAAAATGGAGGTATCAGACTTATATGTCAAGTCACTGTTTTTCAAAAATGACTTTGCCGTCCATCACCGTAAGTATGACCGACGCATTTTTTATTTCTTCCGGCGCAGCAGTGAACAGATCTCTGTCTATAACTGCCACATCTGCCAGTTTGCCTTTTTCAAGAGTGCCAAGTTCGTTTTCGCGGCCGTAAGCCATTGCAGATCCAAGGGTGTAGGCCGACAATGCTTCTGCTACAGTTATATATTCTCCGTTCTCCGCTCCTGCATTCGTTCCGTCGAAATTCTTCCGGGCTACGGCAGAATAAATATTCGGGAACGGATCATAAGGCACTACAGGAAAATCCGTGCCGAAAGCCAGCATCGCTCCGGCATCCAGCAGCGACCGGTGAGGCCATTCCCAGCGGCAGCGCTCTTTTCCCATCCTTGTCAGCTTCTCGTCTGCATCCATGGACAGATGCTCAGGCTGCATGGAAGGTATGACGTCGAGTTCCGTGAATCTGGGTATATCGTCAGGATGTATGGTCTCTATGTGTTCCACGGTATTTTTGAGACCATGTCTGCCATTGACTTTCAGGGAAGCTTCGTAAGCGTCGAGGGCCATTCTCACCGAACCCTCGGCAATACAGTGTATACGCACAGGAAGCCCTGCTGCATTCCCGGCAATGACGCTGGCTTCCAAAGCTTCCTTTGAAGCCAGAGGCACACCTTCTCCTGCCGTGTCAGGTCTGTCAGTATAAGGTTCCAGCAGCAGACCGGTGTAGGTGGATGTCACTCCGTCCAGAAAGCCTTTCAGCCCTGTTACCTGCAGCTTTTCCGAACAGAACTCCCTGCTCAGCGCTTTGGCAGCGCTGAAGTCCGTAAGTCCCATAAGCCGGGTGAATATGTGTATCCGGCTTGTGATCTCCCCCTCATTTTCCATCTGCTGAAACAGCTTATATCTTTTATGGAAATATTCCAGATAGTCGTCCGCACTCATGTCGCTGACCGCAGTTATTCCGCAGGATGCCAGTCCTTTCATGAGATTCCTCACGATCTCCTTCATTTCACTTTCGGGAAAATCATACAGTCTGCTCCAGGCATAGACCAGAGCATCAGGTTCAAAGACCAGTCCGTTCATATCTCCATTTTCATCGACGCCTACCGATCCGCCGGCAAGTTCCATATCTGCTGCATAACCGGACTCTTCCAGAGCCAGGCTGTTCATCCAGCATGTGTGCGCATCTGCGCACATCATATATGCCGGACGGTCAGGGACCGCTTTATCCAGCGTCCTTTTTGACGGAAGAGGAGCGCCGTTCCAGTTCGCCGGGAACCACCCGAAGCCCCGTATCCTGTTTGCCTGCGGATTTTCACAGGCATACTTCCTGATCATCTTTACGGCTTCTTCCTCGGAGCCCGAACCGGTTATGTCGACCATGTACCTGCTGTCAGCTACCGCTCCCCACCACAGATGGTCATGAGCATCGATGATGCCGGGCATTATCAGTTTATCGTTGTATTCATAGACTTTCGTGTCAGCAGACCGGTACTTTTCGATATCTTTCTCAGCTGCGACATCTGCGATCCTGTTGCCTCGTATGGCAACGCCGCCGCTTACGGGCTTTTCCCCCCGGCCTGTATAGATCACGTTGCTCTTCAAAATCAAATCTGCTGTTTCCATAGTCAGTCCTTTCCTGGATCCTGATATTTCCGGAGCATCGACACGCTCCGGAAATACCGTATAATAAAAGGTGTTTCGCTGCTTCGTCATGGTTTATGTATTCATCTCCGGCGGCAGCTGTCTGAATCCTTTCGTCTTTATGAGCAGATAAACGAATCCGACGGCCAGCCATGTAGTTCCCAGTATCATTGCCCATTTGCCCAGGTTGAACCACAGGAAAAATGTCACAGCAGCACCAATGAGAGGCAGTATTATATAAAAGAACACAGATCCCCCGCCTCTTCTTTTTTCCTTGACCCAGTAGTGAAGTACTACTGATACGTTGACCAGAGTAAATCCGAGAAGAGCCCCGTAGTTGATCAACGTACTTGCAAAATCCAGATTGAGCCAGATTGCAGCGACGGAAACCACACCGATAAGTATAAGATTATAATTCGGCACCTTGCTTTTTTTGCTGACGTGACCGAAGATCTTAGGCGGCAGCAGGCCGTCCCGGCCCATCCCGAACAGGATCCTTGCGCATGACGCCTGAGAGGATATAGCCGACGCCAGACAGGCTATTATCATCACGACACAGAGAAGCGTGCTCATGAATCCGCCTGCCAGATAACCTATCAGCTGATAAGATCCGTTATCGGGATCCAGGACTTTCCACCCTTCCGGCCATGCCAGCTGGAATAAATATGTGGAGATCACGAACAGCGCACCGGCGGAAAGGCAGACTATGATAAGAGCTCTGCCCACAGTCTTGCCCGGGTCATGTGTCTCCTCCGCCAGTGTCGTAACAGAGTCGAATCCCAGGAAGCAGAGACACAGGATGGATGCACCGGCGATAACGCCGTTCATTCCTACGCTGCCTATTTCCGCAGCATTGTAAATGCCTGATATATCTGCGAAGGAGCTGCCGTTGCCGGCAATAGTCTTTACGGCAAATATCACCGCAGCCAGCACGAAAGCCACCTGCAGAGCTATCAGCACATTGTCGAATGAAGCCATTATCTTTACGCCGTTGATATTTATGACAGTTACAATGATGATAAGGACAAGGATGTCCGCCCATGCCGGGACTCCCGGCAGCAGGATAGGGATATACAAAGCTGCAATGATATAATTTATCATAGGGAGCAGTATGTAATCCAGAAGTATAGCCCAGCCGGACAGGAAGCCCACCTGGGGATTTATCGTTCTCTGCACGTAATTATATACAGAGCCTGCGATAGGAAATGCTTTGACCATCTGACGATAGCTGAGAGCCGTGAACAGCATCGCGATGGTAGCAATTAAATAAGACAGTGCCATCATACCATGAGTGTCGTTTTGTATCAGGCCATAATATGAAAAAACAGTGCATGGCGCCAGATACGCGAATCCGAAAAGGCATACGCTGGGCAGCCCCAGAACACGCTTCAGTTTCTGTTCGTAACCGAATTGTTCCAGTGAAGAGTTGTCTTTGTATTGATCGCTCATAATAGAGTCCCTCCTTTAAAATAACAATTATATCTGAAATGATCTGCTGTATATCGGCTCTTTATATACATGAGATCATTACGATCCACTGCGGTTTTCTTCTGATATTCTTAATATAATTGCAATATTTATGCCATTCTGAAAACTTTGAAAAACGGAGATTCGAAAAAAAATAAGTGTCATGATAGATTGACACTTATTTCGTCTATTACTGGTACTGCTGCTTTCAGGCCCTGTTTTTCAGCCGTTTCTTACATATGTCAGTATTTATTCACATTGTAAATAAATACTGACATAAATCCTAAACATTAAGTCTTTTCATTTTCTGATACAGCATGGTCCTTGAGATCCCGAGAAATTCCGCAGCCCTGGTTTTATTGCCGCCGAATTTTTTCAGCGCATCCGAGATCATCTGTATCTCTGCTCTGTCTCTTGCCTGAGCCAGAAGGTTCGTCCCTTCCTTCACATAGCCGTCCGGCGATATATTGCTCAGATTCGTGGTATTGAAATCATCTACGGTAAGAGTTTCTCCTTTGGCTACATTTACTGCTCTTTCCACTACATTATTGAGTTCTCTCACATTGCCTGGCCACTTATATCTTTTCAGAAGCCTGAGCGCTTCATCGTCGATCCCTTTTATGGAATATCCGAAAAGCGAATCCAGCTCGAGGATCTTGCTCTTCACCAGCATCTCTATATCGCTGGTATGATATCTCAGAGGCGGCGTCTCTATCTGTATGACGTTCAGTCTGTAATACAGATCTTCCCTGAACCTGCCCTGTCTGACCAGTTCGCCCAGAGGTTCGTTAGTAGCTGCGATTATTCTTATGTCCACAGGTATGCTCCGTGTACCGCCTACTCTGTCGATCTCATGTTCCTGCAGGACTCTCAGCAGTTTCGACTGTATGGAAAGAGACATGGTCCCGACTTCATCTATGAAGAGCGTGCCTTTGTCCGCCTGTTCGAATTTCCCGATCTTGCCGGCCTTTATCGCTCCGGTGAATGCGCCTTCCTCATAGCCGAAGAATTCTGATTCCGCAAGGCTTTCGGGTATAGCCGACGAATTTATGTTCACCATTCTCTGACGGCGCCTTTTACTTATACTGTGTATGGCGTTGGCCACCAGTTCTTTGCCTGTCCCCGTTTCGCCTGTTATTATCACTGTGGAATCCGATTTTGCTGCCAGCATTATCGATTCCTTCAGTTCCATTATGGGCAGCGAATGGCCGATTATGCTGCTCATGGAATATTTCATGCTCCTGATATTTGCTATGTCCTTCGTGAGTTCTTTCTGCTCGTTTTCGATGAAATTAGTGAAGGCTCCCGAAAATTCATAGAGATCCTTTGAATCATGCACAAGGTCGTACTCCATCAGTCCGATCCTTCTGCCGTCTTTGTAAAGAGGCACGTTTACGCTTATGCCGATCCCGTATTCCGTGCTGTAGTAAACTATTTTACGCTTGGTTATGTTCATGTTCTCAAGCATTTTAGTCTCCGGGAAAAAATCTTCTCCGATTTTCCTGCCTATCAGCTCCTCCACCGGCGCGCCGAAGTATTCCGCGCATTCTCTGTTCACAAACCGAACGATGCCGTCCATGTCTGTTATTACAAGGCCCATTACTTCTTCAAGGTACAATTCCCTGTCGACATAAATATTTTCGTTCATTGTATACCTCTTCTTCAAATTCATGCTTACGGTGCTGCTGCTATTTTAACACATACATAAGCAGAAAAGCCTGCATATTGAAAAAGGCAGAAAAACTTTCACGATTTTTCGATAAAGTGGAAAAATTATAAAATCTATTGTAAAATAAAAATATGATATGGAGGTGACTTCGAAATGTCTTCTTCAGATAAGGAATATAAACAGCTGAAGCGAGAATATCATATTCTTGCCGACAATGCACTGGAAGCTATTTGGGTATACGATATCAAAACCAAAAGATTTACTTATGCCAGCCCGTCTACATCCCGGCTGCGAGGCTTTTCTCCTGAAGAGACCCTGCAGCAGCCCCTTGAGGAATTCATGCCTCGGGAATCCCTTGAAAAAGCAAACGCAATGACAGAACTTCTCCTGACACGCTATATGCAAGGCGAAAGACGTGATGAAATGCTGAAAGGCATGGGTGATTACGATATTTACTGCAAAGACGGTTCCCTTAAACAGGTAGAAGTTACCGTAAGATTCATTACTGATGAAGAAACCGGCGCTATGGAGATCCTGGGCGTCAGCCGTGACGTAACCGAAAGGAAACAACTCGAGAAACAGCTCAGGCAGCTTACAGAAGAACTTAACCAGAAAAACATGATACTGAACGAACTGGTCACCAGGGACGCACTTACCGGTCTTTTCAACAGATAAAGCTTGGATCAGAAATTCATTGAGGAATCCGAAAGATGCCTGAGGTACGATTTCACTCTTTCTGTCATACTTTTTGATATTGACAAATTCAAAAGGATCAATGACAATTTCGGGCATGCGGCCGGAGACAGCGCTCTTGTCAATATCGCACATACCGCAGACAAGCTTATACGCAGACATGATATCCTGGCCAGATGGGGCGGGGAGGAATTTATTGTCCTGATGCCTCACACATCCCTTCCGGCAGCAGCAAAGGCCGCTGAAAAGCTGCGAAAAGGCATCAAGGGAATGAAACATGAATGTATCAATACGGCGATAACCGCCAGTTTCGGAGTAACGGAATTCATGCCCGGAGAAACCATAGAAACCTGTTTCAGCCGTGTCGACTATGCTATGTTCCGCTCAAAAAATCAGGGCCGGAACCGGGTAACTGCACTCAGCTGGGATAAGGCACTTCCCCTGGTCCAGATCAGAATTGAATGGAAAAGCGGGCATCCTGTGATTGATCAGCAGCACAGAATGCTTATCTCTCTCGGGAGTCAGCTGCTGGACGCTGCATTCGCCGACAACGGCGAAGAAGAAATAAACAGCGCCTTAAAAAATCTGACATCGCATATCAGAACTCATTTTGACGAAGAGAAAAAGATACTTGAAGAACTTGATTATCCCGACACGGAAGAACACAACAGGATCCATGAAGATCTTCTTAAGCGCATGGACGAATTTATCCTTCAATACCAGAAAGGCAACCGGAAATCAACAGATATTTTTTCCTTTCTGCTGGATGAGGTCATCGTAGCACATCTCCTGAAAGAGGATGTCCTTTTCTTTCCGTATCTGAAAGAACACAGCCCGTGCGCCGCTGTATGAAAACAGGCGCAGACCCTATATGTTCATGTTCATAGATAGCCATAAGTTTTCTGCCGATCTCCAGGATACTCCTCCCGCGGGCCGTCCTGATTCCGGCTCCGGTCAGATCAGTCATCCGGCCGTTTAGCATGCTGCGTATTTTCCGGGTGAACATACTGATGTCCTCCGCTTTGTATACATTGACGCCGTCTTCCAGCCAGCCGTCATAGACCGGTATGTCTCTCAGTATGGTCGGCGTGCCGCAGGCAAGCGCTTCCAGGACTACGATACCCTCAGTCTCCTCCGTTGACATAAAAGCGAACAGATTGCAGCCGCAGTATGCATCCCGAAGTTCTTCCCGTTCCACGTAACCGGGGAAGCATAGATTTTCCGGCGCTTTTTCCACTGCAGAGCGTATCTTCTCAGGCACCAGATTCAGATTCGTGTAGCCGAACCAGAAAAAATGCACCTCCGGCATTTCCCGCGCCAGTCGGATAAAGTCCAGAATTCCCTTTCTTTCTATGTAAAGTCCCACAGATATGACTGCTTTATCTTCAGGCCCCAGTCCGTATTTTTTTCTGAAAGCCGCGCCGTGCTCCGGTCCAGGAGCGAATACATCTGTGTTCACGCCGTTGGAAAGGCTGTATATAGGTCTGCTGATCCCATAGCCGCGCAAAATTTTTTTTGAATATTCCGTAGGCGTTATTATCACATCGCCCTGCCTGTAGCATAGTGTGATCCACCGCTTGAAAAGAGGCGCGAAGAAATTTGAAAACCTGAAGGAGTTCCTGAAGTCTTCCATTGTGGAATGGCCGTAATAAACGATCTTTTTTTTCTGCAGTCTGGCGACCAGACTGGCTATGAACGAGTCGGGAAAGATCGCATTGAAATGCACTACATCCGAAGGTTCCGACCAGCGCTCCGCAATGCCGACCCCCATACTCTCCAGCATCTCTTTCTGATGTATTATTGACTGCCCTACGCCGCTTTTTTTTATAAGAGAAAAACATCCTTTATATAGATTCACTTTCACCGTCATGCCTCCTTCAGTGTACCAAAGATAAGATATACTGCATGCCCCCGTACAGGCCAAGGCTGTAAGCCGCAATAGCGAATGGCTTGCCTGCAAGTATTATGGATGTAAATTTTTTCCATCCCATCTGAGTGGTGCCGGCGAGATAGCACAGGAAATCATCAGGGGCTACCGGCAGAAAAATAGCGATGGCGAACAGCTTCGTAAATCTGCTGCGGCTTCCTGTCCACTTTTCGTATTTTCCGATCATTTTTTCACTGAAGAACATGTAAAGGACCGGTTTTCCGAAATTTTTCGCAATGAAAAATGCAGCAACAGACCCTATGCATATACCTATATAATTGTATATCAGACCTGCCCACGGTCCGAAAAGGATCACTCCGCCGAGACAGCCAAGTCCGCCCGGAAGTATGGGAAAAATGACCTGTATGATCTGGAAAGCTATAAAAATCAAAGCGCCCGCCATGCCGAAGCCGGCTACATAAGACTGCAGCGCCTCCTGGGAGGTGAATATCTGCCTGTGGTACAGATATACGGAAACCGCAGCACACACAGCCAGAAGGATTATGGATATTATCATAAACAGTTTTTTTATCGTTCTTTCAGACATAACTATCACCCGTTCTTCATGCCACTCCTGCCCATCTGGCACGACAGCTCACCGCATCAGCATAGACCTGCTCCGCATTGCCGGCAAAGGAAGCCGCTGAAAATCTCATGCCGGCAGCCTTCTGTGCATTATCTGACATATCCTGCCGAAGTTCATCGCTTGCAAAAAAGCTGTCCAGTTTTTCAAAAAAATCACTTTCATTTTCATACTGCCAGCCATTCCATCCGTTCCTGATGACACCGCTCAGACATGTGTCCTTGCGGCAAAGTGCAGGAAGCCCGGAAGCCAGTGCTTCAGCATATGTAAGTCCCTGTGTCTCACTGCCCGATGCACTGACGAACAGATCTCCGAGATGATAATAAGGCGCGATCCTTTCCGGCGATATCATTCCCGTAAAAACAACGTTTTTTTCAATGCCCAGCCGGACAGCAGTCTTTTCCAGCTCTGTCCGGTAAGGCCCGTCGCCGACGATAAGGAATGTCAGCCTTTCATGGCGGATCTTCGAAAAATAGATCATTATTTCTTCCAGATTTTTTTCCCTTGCCAGACGTCCCACATAAAGGAGTATGCGGTTTCCCTCCGGTATGCCGAGCGACTGATTCAGCTTCTCCGTATCTGCGGAGACAGCGAAGCGGCCCAGATCTATACCTGTAGGTATGACGCGTATACTGCGGTCGACTCCGTATCCCTGCAGTATCATGCGCACTTTTTCCGTAGGCACTATTATGCAGTCCGTTTTTTCAAGGACCCATCTGGAAAGTCTGGCGACCATATACCTTCCCCATCTTTTATTCGGAGAAAAATAATGAGTATAATCTTCATACACAGTATGATATGTATGTACGACCGGTATGTTCAGCTGTCTGGATATCTTAAGAGCAAGAAAAAAAGTAAAGAATTCGCACTGAGAATGAACCACATCCGGCTTCCAGCCGATAATGTCCTGAATATAGCTGCTCGCAATGGCTGCCTGTATCCTTGCGCCGGGATATATCTTTCCGGCTCCCACAGAACCTATATATGTGACATCACCTCGTAAAAAAGAGTGCATAGTCGGGGACATAGTCAGTATCCTGACCTCGTGTCCGCGAAGGCGCAGTTCTTTCCGAAGGTTCAAAACGGAAGTTACCACGCCGTTGACAGTAGGTTCGTAAAAATCTGTAGTGATAAGGACTTTCATGTAATACCTCCGGATATCATTCCTTCTTTATCTGTTTCTATGGTCAGTATACGGTGATGAAATAAACTGTATATTTATAAAAACTAAACTAGAAATAAACTTATCTTATTCCGTTCCGTTTATCAGAAAAGATATATACAAAACAGCATAGGCCCTGCCGGACTTATGCTGCTGCAGTTCCATATCATATTATGTCAGCCGGATCCGACAGGCACCGGTATATCTATCTGAATATAAGTATGTCTTCCGCTGTCTTGCGTTTAGGCATGTCCGGCTGCAAAGCCGGATAACCTGTTGCCACCAGGGCTGCTGCCTTCTGGCCCTCCGGAAGAGAAACTGCCTCGGCCACCTTTTTTTCATCGAATATGCCCATGATCACTGTGCCAAGGCCAAGTTCATGAGCAGCAAGGCAGAATGTCTGAGTGGCGATGCCGGCATCGAATACTTCCCAGCGGTCTTCTTTGCTGGTCGACGGTTCTCCGCTGCGTTCGTATCCTGATATGCCGTGTTTCACAGATATCACTGTAAGCACCGGGCAGCTGCGGATTATCTTATTGTTGCCTTCAAAACCCAGGACACATTCGTCCGCTATCCTGTTTTTCACCGAATCGTCTCTTACAGCCATATAGCGCACCACCTGTGTATTTTTCCACGAGGGCGAGTATGAGGCAAGTCCGACGATCTCCTTCATGGTTTCGTCCGTGACCGCGCTGTCTGTGAATCTGCGTATGCTCCTGCGTGTCTTTATGCATTCTGTTGCTTTCATGAGTCTTTTCTCCTTTTTTATCTGGATCATAAACAATATATCCCATTATACAACTCAGAAAGATATCTTCAAGCATATGACATGTAAATGTCGATTTATAATTTTTTTCGATTATAGCATTGTCCTGATTATTCTGTCAAATCATTTTGTTCTGTCCGATATGCGAAATATATATTTTCCGTATATACGGCAGCACTGTCACCGCAGCCTGTGAAAATGAAACAGGCCAAGACAGCAATCAGATCGCAGGCAGAAATATCACATGAAACTCAAGAGCAAACCTTGTTGGAACATGACAATCGCTGCAATTTCAATAAAAGTCCTCTAAGCATTCCTGAAATCTGACATGCTATTCATGCTGATGCCTGTGTTTCCTGATATTTATGAGTTTCACCAGTTCATACCAGAGCACAGCTGCCAGAGACACAAGGATAACTGTACACATCTGCGGTCCGCTGAGAGGTGCCAGCTTCAGGAACCGTGCCGCCGGAGTATAGAGTATTATCGCCAGACCAAACAGAGTGCCCAGGTTTATAGCCCACATGACCTTATCTTTTGCAAGGCGCTTTACCGATCTGTAAGCGAAATCCGTATTGGAACTGTTCACCTGAACCAGCAGCAGGTTGCAAAAAAAGATAACCGTAAGGCCCATGGAACGAGCGATCAGTGTATTTGCCTGAGGATCCATTTCAAGAACCGAAAAATATGTGCCAAAAGACGCTGCGAAAACAGCGACTCCCTGAAAAAGGCTTTTTATAAGCGTATGTGCATCTGCTATCTTCTCCCCCGGGTCACGAGGCGGACGCTTCATTATGTCCCTTTCCGCAGGCTGGCGCTCCAGTACTATGGAACATGTCGGATCTATGACCAGTTCCAGAAGCACCACATGCAGAGGCAGCAAAAGAAGGCTTGCCGTAGGTACGTTCAGGACAGGAGCGAGAAGAGATGCAAAGGCTATTGGTATATGTATGCTGAAAACATAACCTACGGCCTTTTTGATGTTATCATATATGCGTCTGCCGTCGCGAATGGTCTCCACGATAGTGGAAAAATTATCGTCGAGAAGGATCAGGTCGGCGGCTTCCCTTGAAACTTCCGATCCTCTTTTCCCCATGGCCACCCCTATATCCGCATATTTCAGTGCAGGAGCATCATTGACGCCGTCACCTGTCATAGCTACAACTTCGCCGTTTTCTTTAAGCATACGGACTATCCGCATTTTATGTTCAGGCACAACTCTAGAGAACACATTTATATCCCGTACTTTTTCCTTAAGTTCAGAATCGCTCATCTTATTCAGCTCATCACCAGTCACGACCTTGTCGCAGCCAGGTATTCCTATCTGCCCGGCAACAGCGCTGGCTGTCATGCCATTGTCTCCTGTTATCATTACTATCCGTATGCCAGAACTAGTACATTTTCTGATGTCTTCTTCTATAAACTCCCTGGGAGGATCCGTCAGTCCTGCCAGGCCGCATATATGCAGTCTGCATTCCGACAATTCATTCGGTATGTCTTCAGTACGCGGCAAAGATGCCCGTCCCACAGCAATGACTCTTCTTCCGTTCTTTGCCATTTCAGCAGCTTTTTTCTCGATCATGTTCCTTTCAGCATCCGAAAGATCACAAAGTTTCATTATCTTTTCAGGAGATCCCTTTGCTGCCACTGTTACGGTATTTCCTTTTTTCCATACATGTCCCATCATTTTTTCTTCGTTAGTGAAGGGATATTCTCTCAACAGCTTGCCGGAAAACAGTTCTTCCCTGCTTACCCCAAGGTTATCGCAGTAAGAAAGCATAGCTTTTTCCATAGGGTCATAGGTATCGGTCTCACAGGCCATGCCCATGATGATATTCAACATCTTTTCGTCGCCATCGGCAGCCCAGGTATCAGTCACTGTCATCCGGTTCTGCGTTATGGTACCCGTCTTATCTACACAGAGGACGGAAACGGCACCTAAAGTTTCCACAGCAGGCAGTCTTCTAACAAGCGAGTTTTTCTTTGCAAGCCGCCATGCCCCCAGTGAAAGGAAAACCGTCAATATCACCGGGAATTCTTCCGGTATCATGGCCATTGCCAAAGTTATCCCGGAAAGGATGCTTTCGGTAAGATGAGATTTGAAAGGATGATCCATGATATTGAACCATGTGACACAGGCTACTATGATACAAAGCACTGCGGCGATGCATGCACACAGTCTGACCAGAGAAGCAGTCTGCTTCTGCAGCGGCGTAGGCATATCCGGGGCCTCAGAGATGTTCTGTCCGATCTTTCCAAATTCAGTCATGCTTCCGGTCTTATCGACTCTGACCACCGCGCTGCCGTGTATCACCAGCGTACCTGCATAACAGAAATCCTGCCGCCATGTGTCTTTCTGCCGGTTGCCCGTGTCATCTGTTTCTGTCTTCCATACATTTTCAGCTTCGCCTGTGAGTGATGATTCGTCTACGCAGAAATCGCTGCACTTCAGGATCCTGCCGTCTGCCGGGATCTTTAATCCCTCTGATATCAGCATTATATCCCCAGGCACAAGTTCAACGCTGTTTACAGTCTGCTGTCTCCCGTCCCTTATTACATCAACATGGGGCGCCGAAAGATCTTTAAGGGCTTTCAGGGTCTTGTCTGTCTTCCATTCCTGAATTACATCTATGCTGATTATGCCGATGACAAAAACCAGCATGACTGCACCGTCGCGCGGCTCACCGAGAACGAAATAAACCACTGCCGCAGCCAGCAGCAGTATAAACATTGGCTCAGACAGGGTTTTCACGATCTGCCTTAAGATATTTTTCTCTTTTTCAGGTGTAAGCTGGTTTTTCCCGAAGGTTATCAGTAGTTTCTCCGCCTCATCTGTGGAAAGTCCGTCCCGGAGAAAACTGTTTTTCTGTTCTGTCATAATGAGTTACCTCCTTTATAAATCGTCAGCATGTCCGAAAGACAATACTGTAGGGATAGCTCTCTATGGCATTGCATAAATATATGTTTTGTTCTGTTACAGATATAAAAATACCCGCAGAACATTTTACTGTCCCACAGGTAATCGTTATCATCCTGCTGCCGCCTTGGTGGCCCGGCCCCACATAATCTGCGGTTTCCAACAATCCGCAGGTCTGTCGCCTGCTCAGTTTGTACTGTATTTTTATATGCAGTGCAAAGAGATTTATTTATATATAACACATGATTTTACAGATGTCAAGAGAATATATACACATCATGCCATACATACTGCATGCATTGAAAATTGCATCAAAAATACTATCATATGAAGCCGGGTACCTTTTGGGGACTATGCCCGGCTTCGATACTTTCTACGGGAGCGAAATAAAAAGCCGGGGTCTAATGAAAACTGGAGTGCGGTGATTTTTTGATACACACCTGCTGATCCATATGCATACTTACTGCATTGACTTAAGCGGCATCCAACCCATCATATTTGCGTCTGTACTCCACAGGGCTCATATGACCCAGGGCTTTATGCCTACGTTTTCTGTTATAAAATATCTCTATATACCAGAATACATCCTTCTTTACGTCTTCTATTGTACTATATTCCCTTCGATAAATCTTTTCTTTCTTAAGCGAGGCAAAAAAGCTCTCGACGCATGAATTATCGTATGGGCATCCGGGTCTGCTCATGCTTCCGGTGATCCCGTTCTCTTTTTCCATTCTTTGATATGTTCTGCTGGCATACTGATTCCCTCTGTCGCTGTGGAATACAAGCCCTTTCCTGGTTCCATGCATACTGATCGCATTTTTGAGCGCACCAACCGCAAGCTGGGTGTCCATTTTCCTGCTCAGCTCATATCCTATTATTTCTCTGTTGTAAAGATCCATCACCACCGCAAGATATACCCATCCTATACCTGTCTTGATATATGTGATATCTCCTGCCCATATCTTGTTTTTTATATCAACATCAAAATTCTGACTGACTATATTATCAAAATATCTTCCGTTCTGTTTGCCATTATGTGCCGGCTTGAATTTTACTGCGAGTTCCGGATAAAATCCGTTCTCCTTCATCAGTCTGCGCACCCTGTATTCACTGATCCCGTGGCCTTTGGCACGAAGCTCAATTGTTATATTGCGATAGCCGGATATTCTGTCATTCTCCTCAAATACCTTCTCGATCTCTTTGATGTCGTTTTCTTCAGCCGCCCTTCGTGCTGCACGTTTCCCTTCATTCCTCAGCCAGTTGTAATAACTGCTCCTTTTTATCCCCAATACCTCGCACATCTTCTTCACATCGAATATGGGGCTATGTTTTTGTATCGCTTCATATTTCATTCGTGTGACTGCATGAAGATGTGCAGGGATTTTTTTAATATTTCTGTCTTTTCCCGCTCTTCTCCGATCTTTTTCCGGCACGCCTCTATCTCACGTTCCTTCTCCCTGAGATGCTTTTCAAGATCTTTGATCTTACGTTTCAGATCGCTGCTGTCTTTCGGCCTTCTGCTTCTGATCCCTTTCTCTTCGGCATATGTCGGCAGATCATGCTTCCTTCTGTAATCACGCACCCACCGGCAGACGGTATTGGTATCTATTCCCATTTCCTCTGCCATACTTGTTGCTGATTTCCCGTTTTCGATGATATATGCGGCTGTCTGTTCTCTCATCTCTTCTGAATACTTTGAATTGTTACTTGGCATAATTTTTCTCTCCTTTTTCTATGCATATGGTAACATCTCCGTGTTCAGTTTTTTCGCCGCACTCCAAAATCAACAATAGAGTAAAACAGTTAAGAACAGAAGGCCTAAACATAAGCCAGCGTGCATTAGGCAAAGCCATTGGCTTATCAGATTCTGGAATTTCTGCAATAGAAAGTTCTTCCCGAAGTGTTACAGAAAAGCATATAAAAATTTTATGCTTAGAATATAATGTGAACGAAGAATGGTTACGCCATGGTAAGGGGGAAATGTTCAACGATCTCTCCAAAGAAGAAGAAGCTGCGAAGTTGGTAGCAAAGGCTTTGAAAAGCAATGATGAATTCGTGATCAATACTTTTATAGCATTGGGAAAGCTTGAACCGAAAGACTGGGATGCCATTAAAAAATTTGTTGATACAATAAAATAAGGATAGCTTTAACTATCCTTTATACCAATGATGAACTGCACTATTATTTTTAAAAGCTTTTCATCATGAATTTGGTTTATCAATCCAACAATTTTTTCCCTAAGTTCTTCCAAAGAACTCACCTCCCTATTCACTTTCTAAAGCAAAAACATATTTTGATTATAAATGAAAGATGCATAAGCTATGAGGTAAATCATATGCCAAGATCAAAAAAATCTGTTACAAAGTCATTCACCTTTGAAGGCAAAAGACATTTTGTGACAGGGAAAGACAAGGCGGAAGCCGCCGTAAAAGCCGCTATGATGGAAAGGGACTTCAAAGAGAAGAAAGCCATTGTGAGTGGTAATATGAGCGTCAGGGAATGGGCCGACAAGGCCGTCGAGACATATAAGACAAATCAAGCTGATATAACCAAAGAAAAATATGTACACAGAATGAATCATTGCATTCTGGAACAGATCGGTGATATGCCATTGAAACAGGTCAAGCCTCTTCACTGCCAGGATGTTCTCAACATGCAGCAGGGAAAAAGCAAGTACCAGATCAGTCAGGTATATCAGATGCTCAATTTTATTTTCAGGAAAGCAGTCGAAAACAATCTAATCCTTGAAAACCCCGCAGCATATCTTACAAAACCAAGCGGAACCAAAACTACCAGAAGATCCATTACTGAGAATGAACGGGTCCATATCTTAAAAATATGTGATACGGATAAACGGTTTTATTTATTCCTGTTGATGCTTTTCTGTGGTTGCCGACCATCCGAAGCCAGCGAAGCAAAGGGCCTTGATATCCAAAAGATGGAAAATGAAAACGTCCTACATATCAGAGGAATAAAAACCGAGAGTGCTGACAGGTATGTCCCGATACCCGATTATTTATATGATCGCATAAAAAGCACTCCGAAATTTTCATATATTACTATGCCTGAAAGTAAAAATAAATATGCGAAAAAAAATTATTACAGACTTTGTCATAGATTCTACCGGGAACTGAATTTATCAATGGGATGCAAGACATACCGGAATGAACTTATACCACCCTATCCACTGGCTGATGATTTCGTTCCATACTGTCTCAGGCATACTTACTGCACTGATCTGCAGAAGAAAGGAATAGATATAAGAACTGCTCAATATCTCATGGGACATGCAGATATAAAAATGACTGCAAATATTTATACCCATGCGGACAATTCTACCGTCATCGATGCCGCACGGATTCTGAGAGGTACAACACCAGGTACAACACTTGATACTGCCAAAACCCCCTAAAACTAGTAAATTATTAACAATCATTTCCATTTTTGCTCAAAATTAAAAACGCTTGAAATGTTGGAAATCCAATGTTTTCAAGCGTTTTTTTGATGGTGCGCCATAAGGGATTCGAACCCCCGACCTTCGCATTCGTAGTGCGCTACTCTATCCAGCTGAGCTAATGGCGCGCAAGAGACGGCGCAGATTTATGCACCGTCATTGATTATAACGTATTTATCATATTCTTGTCAAAGGCTATTCGTCTTCTTCTGAAGATTTTCCCTTTGCGCCGGCAGCCTTTGTCTGCTCCAGCACAGCCTGCCGTGTCTCAAGCACCCTCTTCAGTATCTTTGCAGAGGTGAACAGCAGCAAAGCATAAACAAAATAAAGCACGCTGTTGCTTATAACATACTGGATAACGCTGCCTGCATCTGTTGAAGACGATCCGTAGCTGCTGTAATAACTGATGATATATTTTATCGTATAATATATCATATAGCCGCCGTAAACTGTCAGTGCCGCAGCGATAGCATAAAGCACGATCACGAATTTTGACTTTGCAGTATCCGGTTTCATGCTCATCCCGCTCTTGCTTTTCATAACTTTCTTCTGGGGAGTTTTCTGCATAGAATTCCCGGCTGCGTCTGTTGTGTCTGATTTGAATAATTTTGCCATTAAAGCACCTCTTTCTTTTTTTATAAATCATACCGATCTTGATCAATACGACATATTATCACTTCTGAACCTTAAAAAAACCTAAACCGCTCCGGCTGTTTCCGCAGTCCGGATGTCAGTCGTTCCTTTCCTTTATCTCGCCCTTCTTATAGGCTTCTATCAGAGCTTCCAGCTCCCTGATCTCTCCCATCAGCTTCTGGCCGTCATCCGTATCCTTGATATACATCCTCTCTCTGAGCATCTCCACGGTCCTTATCGTCGGTGTGGTGAACACCTGAGTACCGTCTTTCTGGAGAGGCTGATATGGCTTGTGCTCCGAAAGGGCCATGAACTGGGAGTTGAATATGAATGTATATCCTGCTATGCCTGTAGTCTTCTGGTATGCCTTGGATATCCCGCCGTCTATTATGTAGAGCAGACCGCCGCCCTTTATGGGACTTTCCCCATCCTTTATCTTCACCGGCACATGACCGTTGAGTATCTTGCTTTTACCGGGATCCAGCCCGAATTCCCGTATTATTTTTTCACAGGTACCTTTTTCGTTTATCAGTTTATAATAAGGCACCGTATGTTCCTTATGGCTGGTCTTGTCTTCGATGAAAAGCCGTTCGAAAGTAGTCATCTGATCCTTGCCGAACAGCGGGGACTTGCTCCCCAGCCACAGGTACCACATCAGATCGCCGGAACGTCCGGTCTCTCCGGATTCATTTGGATCGAAATATGCTTTTCTTATCTCTTCGTCCAGGAAATCCATTAGCGCCTTGCCTTTTTTCGTCACGCCGTTTATCGTGCAGTCCTCGAATTCTCCGTCTGCGGTCATCGGTATGCAGCCATGATAAAGCAGGTTGCCGTTTACGACCTTGTACATCGATCCGTGGCTGTAAAGAAATCTGATATGCTTCTGCAGCTCTCTGCTTTTGACTACGGAAGCCTCCAGAGTGCGCATCAGACGTTTTTCGTAATCCGTCAGCATGTACGGGTTCTTCGGATCCACCGTCGGAAAGTTCCTGTCACGCAGTTCATAGAGCCTGTTCCCTATCTTTATCGTCCCGTTCTCATAATCTATCTTGTCCAGCAGCAGCCGATTCTCAAGATGATATTCCGGATGGTTCATTATCCTCTGGCCTTCTATTTTGAACTGCAGTATTGCGATAGCCTTGTGCATCTTCGCAGCCAGCTCCTCATCCACCGGATCGAACTTATTTTTGTCCAGCATCTTGGGCTTGAAGAATTCGCAGGGATCGTCGCCGTATATCCTTGCAGCGAATGTTGCCAGAGATCTCAGATTGAAGCCGTAGCCTATCTCAAGCATATCGAAATTGTTATAGCTGATATTCATCCTGAGAAGATTCGTTATGCAGGCCCAGTTGCCTGTGGCAGCTCCCATCCATACTATATCATGATTTCCCCACTGAAAATCAACGTTATGATAATTCATGAGAAAATCCATGATATCGTCGGGGTGAGCGCCCCTGTCGAAAATGTCTCCTATTATATGCAGCTTGTCGACTGCCAGATTGCTTATGGATTCCGCCAGTTCCTTGATGAAGTCTTCTGCCATTCCGCTTTCCACCACAGACGCGATTATCTGGCTGTAATAGCGCGAACGGTTGGTCTCCGCATCAGCGTGGAGAAGTTCGTCCATGCTGTAGTCCCAGTATTCCGGAAGTCTTTTGCGCACCTTGGAACGTGTGTATTTGGTCGAAACAGATTTGCATATCTCGATCAGTCTGTATATGGATTCATAGCACCATTTGTTGAAATCCCTTTCGGATCTTTTCCTTCTTTTTATCTCTGCTTTCGCATTATATATGAGAGATGCCAGATCGTCTCTCTCAGGCCGCGTAAGATCGTCCCCGAAGACTTCCTCTATCTTGGTGCGGATAACGCCTGAGGCGCTCTTCAGCATGTATATAAAGGCTTCGTGCTCTCCGTGAAGGTCACTGAGAAAATATTCCGTGCCCTTCGGCAGTGCCAGTATGGCCCTCAGGTTGATTATCTCCGCGGAAGCAGCCTTCCTGTTTGGATATTTGTCAGATAAAAGTTTCAGAAAATGTCTGTCTATCATTTCTGTTCCTCCAGATATCTTTGTGTTCCTGTCCTGTAAAGATCATTTCCGCAGGAATCCACAGCTACGGTCACCGGCATGTTTTCGACTGTGAGCTTGCGGACAGCTTCAGTGCCGAGATCTTCGAATGCTATGAGCTCAGCTTTTCTGACGCATTTTGCCATCAGCGCTCCGGCGCCTCCTATGGCAGCAAAATATACCGAGCCGGTCTTTTTCATGGCCGTGATCACCTCGTCGCTGCGCGGGCCCTTGCCTATCATTCCTGACTGGCCTTTTTCAAGCAGAAGCGGCGCATACGGATCCATCCTGTAGCTTGTCGTCGGTCCTGCCGAACCTATGGGCCTTCCCGGCCTGGCCGGACTTGGCCCTGCATAATAAATGATAGCTTCATCTATGGGAAAAGGCAGTTCCTCGCCTCTTCCGATCATTTCTGTCATACGTCTGTGAGCGGCATCCCTGGCAGTGTATATGTCTCCGGAAATCAGCACTCTGTCTCCTGCCCTGAGAGTCTTCAGCTTTTTCTTCGTAAAGGGAGCCTCCAGCTTTATATCCATAATTAAGATATCTCCTGTTTATTCAAATCACTATCGAAGCGTGCCTGGAAACATGGCAGTTTATGTTCACTGCCACAGGAAGTCCGGCGATATGCGTCGGCGCCGTCAGTATCTTTACCGCCAGTGCTGTTGTCCTGCCTCCGAATCCCTGCGGTCCTATACCCAGACCGTTGATCCTTTCAAGCAGCTCATCTTCCATCTCCGCGTAGTAGGGATCAGGATTTTTTTCATCCAGCGGTACCAGCAGGGCTTTTTTGGCCAGCAGCGCCACTTTGTCGAAGTTGCCTCCGATACCCACGCCTGCAACTACAGGCGGGCACGGGTTTCCTCCGGCCTCGCGCACAGCCTCCACCACGAAATCCTTCACGCCTTTTTCCCCCTGAGAAGGCGCCAGCATTTTCAGTTTTCCCATATTTTCGGAGCCGAATCCCTTGGGAGCGAACGTCACCCTGACCTTGTCCCCGGGGACTATTTCATAAGTTATCTGTGCAGGCGTATTGTCGCCGGTATTGACCCGCCTGAGCGGATCGGCGACTATGGATTTTCGGAGATATCCTTCTTTATAGCCGATCTTCACTCCTGCGTTGACTGCGTCATCTACGCTGCCGCCGCAGAGCAGTGCTTCCTGGCCGATCTCCAAAAAAACACAGGCCATTCCGGTGTCCTGACAAAGCGGGATCCCTTCTTCACCTGCGATCCTTATATTCTCTTCTATCTTTGAAAGCACATCGGCAGCAGGATCCCACGTCTCCGTTTCCCTGCACTCTGAAATCCTGTCAGACACGTCCTTTCCGAGGAAGTAATTCGTATTCCGGGCAAGAGAAGCTACTGCCACAGTTATCATTTTTACATCTACTTTTCTCATCTGGTCTCCCGTCTTTTCTCTGCGGATATATTATATCACATACTACTGTGAATATAAACGGGTATTCCTTTAAGTTTTCCGCTCCCGGCGGCAGCAAAAAGGGCCCCTGCACAGGGCCCCGTATCTTTTCCGTTATCAGAAATTTTCCGGTTTGATCTGGAAATATGCCTTGGGATGCTTGCATACAGGACATACATCCACAGCTTTTTTGCCTCTGTACTGGTAGCCGCAGTTCGAACACTGCCACAGCACTTCTTCTTCCTTTTCGAAGACCTTGCTGTTCTTCACATTGTCCGCAAGCTTCCTGTATCTGGCCTCATGTTCCTTTTCTACAGAAGCCACTCCCTCCATCTGGTCAGCAATCTCGCCAAAACCTTCTTTTCTTGCGGTATCAGCCATTTCCCTGTACATCTCTGTCCACTCGTAGTGTTCGCCTGCAGCAGCGTCGAGAAGATTTTCCTCTGTCCCGCCGATGCCGTGAGCCAGCTTGAACCAGAGCTCAGCATGTTCCTTTTCATTTGCCGCAGTCTCTTCGAATATTTTCTGAATCTGTACATAACCTTCTTTTTTTGCCTTTGAAGCATAGTATGTATATTTGTTCCTTGCCTGAGATTCGCCGGCGAATGCAGCCATCAGATTATCATAAGTTTTTGTTCTCTTTAAGTCCTTCATGAATTTACCTCCTGCTATATTACAGATATCATTACTGGTTTTAAAACCTTTATCTATATATACCTCATGTATGAGATTTCGAAACCTGCTATTCCGCCTTTATTATCCTTCCGCCCAGCGATCTTATCTTTTCCGCAAAATTCTCATATCCTCTTTCGATATGATATATCTCCGATATTTCAGTCTGTCCTTCAGCCACCAGCCCGGCCAGCACCATTGCCGCTCCTGCCCGGAGATCCGTGGCTACTACCTTCGCTCCTTTCAGATGCTTTTTCCCTTCTATTATGGCGCATCTGTCCTCTGTCCTTATGCTGGCGCCCATGCGGTTCAGTTCCTTCACATGCATGTAACGGTTCTCGAACACAGTCTCTATAACTATGCTGGAGCCCTCCGCAGTAGTGAGCATGGCCATGAACTGGGACTGCATGTCAGTAGGGAACCCCGGATAGGGAAGTGTTTTTATGTCCGTCGACACAAGAGGGTTCACATCTCCCCGCACTATAAGATCGTCATCCGAGACCTCTATCTGCACTCCGCATTCCTTGAGCTTGGCGATCACCGGCTTAACATGATCCGGAAGCACGTTTTTTATGAGTATCGCGCCCCTTGTGATCGCAGCAGCGACCATGAAAGTCCCGGCCTCGATCCTGTCCGGTATGACATTATGCTTGGCTTCTCCGAGTGATTTGACTCCTTCAATCTTTATCGTATCTGTGCCGGCGCCTTTGATCTTAGCACCCATTTTGTTCAGGAAAGTGGCAAGATCCACTATTTCCGGCTCCTGTGCCGCGTTTTCCAGCACAGTGCTCCCTTCTGCGGTGCTTGCCGCCATGATTATATTCTCCGTAGCGCCTACGCTTGGGAAGTCCAGGTATATATTCGCGCCCCTGAGTCTCTCTGCCTCCGCACGCAGCGTACCGTCTTCATCCATGACTATCTCGGCTCCCATAGCCCTCAGGCCTTTCATATGAAGCTCCACCGGGCGGTCGCCTATGGCGCACCCGCCGGGCAGGGTTATGACAGCCTTTCCGGTCCTGGCCAGGAGAGGACCCATTACAAGTATCGAGGCTCGCATTTTTTTCACAAGCGAAAAAGAAGCCTCGTGAGTCACTATATTCTTCGCTTCTATTTCAACGATATCGTTGCCGACATCCTGAACTATATCTGCGCCAAGATCTTCCAG
>Ga0268263_1000226_pt1:82500-123938 | contig 123938 bp, 104 predicted proteins | sample Biomet5_FD_190358 | JGI IMG/M metagenome (GOLD analysis project Ga0268263, IMG submission 190358) | Microbial communities from bioreactor (seeded with sewage sludge) at LBNL, California, USA - Biofuel metagenome 5 (SPAdes) (version 4) | ecosystem: Engineered > Bioreactor >... | reverse complement strand
GAAAGAGCCAGCGAGTTGCCCCGCTGGCTCCATGAGTACAACTTTTACAGGAATCACTCAGCGTTACAAAACGAACCGCCAATCAGCCGGATTGAGGCGAGAATGAACAACGTCTTGCAACTCCACACCTAGACCAGATAGTCCTCCAGGAAGCGGCCCAGGCGCAGGTCCATGTCCCTGAGGTGCCGCGCAAGCCAGTCCTTGAGGTAGTCCAGGATCTTCTGCGAGTCGCCCTGGCCGGCGGCGCAGGCCTGGCCGAAGTCGCGCACGGCGGCGCAGAATCGCTCGTGCTCGGCCGCGTGGGCTTCGAGGTCGGGATAGCCGAAGGCCTGCATGTAGCCTTCCTCGATGTGGAAGTGCTCGTCGGCGTAGGCCTGGAGGGTGTCCACGAGCTCCTGCGGCGGGCAGGCGCCCTGGGCGGCGTCGTGCAGCCGGTTCACCAGGGCGAGGAAGCGCCGATGCTGGTCGTCGATGCTTCTGATGCCCACCGCGAGCGAATCGGTCCATTCCATGAAGGGCATGGCGGCTCCTTGGGGGGGAGATGGTACGCCCTTCTCTTCTATCACATACGTAGCCGGCGGCAAGTGGGGATAAAAGAAGGGGCCCCGGTCCCCTCCCTGAGTGCCCGGAGCCCTGCGCCGCGGTGTGCGTGCGGCCCATGCCGGCATATCGGAGGCCGGGGGCCGGGGCTTTAGGCGCGGCGAGGCGGCGGGCGCAAAAAAGGCCGGGCCCTAGCGGGCCCGGCCTTGGGGAATGCTGGCGAACGGGGAGGGGCCTACTTCTTTTCGGCCTTTTCCTCGGGCTTGTCGGCCACGGCGCACTCGGTGGTCAGGAGCAGGCTGGCCACGGAGGCGGCGTTCTGCAGGGCCACGCGGGCGACCTTGCGGGGGTCGATGACGCCGGCGGCGTAGAGGTCCTCGTAGACGCCGGTCGCGGCGTTGAAGCCGAAGGCGTTCTTGCCCTCGCGGACCTTTTCCACCACCACCGAGCCTTCGAAGCCGGCGTTGGCGGCGATCATGCGCAGGGGCTCCTCCAGGGCGCGGCGGATCACGACGACGCCGGCGGCCTCGTCGTCATCGGCGCTCTTGAGGGCGTCCAGCGCGCCGGAGACGCGCACGAAGGCCGTGCCGCCGCCGGGGATGATGCCTTCCTCGACGGCCGCGCGGGTGGCGTTGAGCGCATCCTCGACGCGGGCCTTCTTCTCCTTCATCTCCACCTCGGTGGCCGCGCCGACCTTGATCACGGCGACGCCGCCGACGATCTTGGCCAGGCGCTCCTGGAGCTTTTCCTTGTCATAGCTGGAGGTGGTGATGCCGATCTCGCCCTCGATCTGCTTGATGCGGGCCTTGATGTCGTCCTTCTTGCCGGCGCCGTCGACGATGGTGGTCTTTTCCTTGTCCACGGTGACGTGCTTGGCGCTGCCCAGGGAGTCGATGCGCACCTTGTCCAGGGACAGGCCCACGTCCTCGGAGACGACCTGGCCGCCGGTGAGGATGGCGATGTCCTGAAGCATGGCCTTGCGGCGGTCGCCGAAGCCCGGGGCCTTCACGGCGCAGACCTTGAGGGTGCCGCGCAGCTTGTTGACCACCAGGGTGGCCAGGGCCTCGCCATCGACGTCCTCGGCGATGATCATGAGCGGCTTGCCCATCTTCACCACCTGTTCGAGCACGGGCAGCAGGTCTTTCATGCTGCTGATCTTCTTCTCGGAGATGAGCAGAAGCGCGTCGTCGAACTCGCAGGTCATCTTTTCGGTGTTGGTCACGAAATACGGGGAGAGGTAGCCGCGGTCGAACTGCATGCCTTCGACCACGTCGAGCACGGTCTCCATGCTCTTGGCTTCCTCGACGGTGATGACGCCTTCCTTGCCGACCTTGCTCATGGCGTCGGCCAGGATGTCGCCGATGGTCTTGTCGTTGTTGGCGGAGATGGTGCCGATCTGGGCGATCTCCTTGTGGTCCTTGGTGAACTTGGCCAGCTTGCCCAGCTCGTCGACGACGCTCTCGACGGCGCGGTCGATGCCGCGCTTGACGCTCATGGGATTGCGGCCGGCGGCCACGAGCTTGATGCCCTCGCCGAAGATGACCTGGGCCAGCACGGTGGCGGTGGTGGTGCCGTCGCCGGCGACGTCGTTGGTCTTGGAGGCGACTTCCTTGACCATCTGGGCGCCCATGTTCTCGAACTTGTCCTCAAGGTCGATTTCCTTGGCCACGGTCACGCCGTCCTTGGTGATGGTCGGCGCGCCCCAGGACTTCTGGATCACGACGTTGCGGCCCTTGGGGCCCAGGGTGACCTTTACGGCGTCGGCAAGGGTGTCCACGCCGATTTTCAGGCCGGCGCGGGCTTTTTCGTCAAAGCGGATGGTTTTGGCCATATGCGTTCATTCTCCTGTGTGCTGAGACTGGATTGAACCGCTCTCGAAGCGGGCCTATTTCTCGATGATCGCCAGGATCTCCTCCTGGCGCATGATGACGCACTCCTCGCCGTCGAGCTTGAACTCGGTGCCGGCGTACTTGGCGAAGAGGACCACATCGCCCTTCTTCACCTGCATCTTGACCTTGTCGGTGCCGGGGCCGGCGCTGACGACGGTGCCGCGCATGGGGCGCTCCTTGGCGGTGTCGGGGATGATGATGCCGCCGGCGGTCTTCTCTTCCTCAGGCAGGCGCTTGATGATGACGCGGTCGTGCAACGGGTTGAGTTTCATTATGCTCCTCCTCAAAGGGTGTATGTGGTGTTCGCCGGGCCGGTCCGGGCGGCTCTGGGGCCGCGCAGCGGAGACGGATGGACCGGCTTAGGCGAGGGGAAAGATAAACAGGGGTTGGGGGATGTCAACGCCGGAAGACGAAAATTTGCGCCGGCGGCCTGTCCGGCAAAACGAATATTGGCGTTGCCATATTCCGGGCGACCGGCTATACGTAGTCCCAAAGCCCCGCGCCGCGTTCGGCGGGCGTCGGGTCGGCCTTCGGCCGGGGCGAAGGGGGGGGAAGGCCATGAGACTGCGCAAGACGCTCGCCGCCGCGCTGGCGGCGACGCTGGTCCTGGGGCTTTGCGGTTGCGCCGGGAAGAACTGGCTGCACATGGAGGACAACCAGCTGTACACCGGCTTCGAGCCCGTGACGCCCGAGTACGTGCCCCGCTACCATCAGGAGCAGGTCGACGGCAGCGTCAAGGCGTCCGCCTGGCCCGCCGCCATGGCCCAGCGCAGCGACCTGCTGCCTGACTTCGGCCTGACCACCGTGGTGCGGCAGCTCTCCGGCGGCGTTGGATTCACGTACAAGGCGGTGGGCGGGGAGCTCAGCGGCGGCAACTACGAGGTGATCATCGACCAGTTCCGCTTCCGGACCGAGGACGGCGACACGGACGACGGCGTCTGCGACAACTCCAACGCCACGGCCTGCCAGATGCGCATCGAGAAGGTCCGCATCGGCGTGGGCGTGCGCATCATCGCCCACATCACCGTGGCCAAGGCCGGGGCCAAGCTCGGCAGCCTGACGGGCATCGGCGGCAACGCCACCCTGGAGAACATCAGCGGCACGGTGAGCGCGTACAGCTACGGCGTTTTGCCGGTGCCCATCGATTTTCGGGCCCTGGCGGCCAACGCCACCCTGAAGGAGGGGCTTATTCCGGCCATCCTGAACAGCGCGGCGGGGATGCTGGAAAAGTTGCAGGCCACGGAAATCCACCTCATCGAGCCGCGCGTTTTCGCCATCAAGCGGTTCAAGCCCGTGAGCGAGACGCAGACGGCGGAGACGGAAGTCCGCAAGAAGCGGGCGGTGCTCAATCTGCTGCGCAAGCGTTAGCGACGGTTCGGACGAGGCCGGGGGCGTCCTCGGCCTCCTCCCTCCGGCGGGGCTTACGCCTGCTCCAGCCCGTTGGCCTTCACGAATTCGCGCACCTGGTGCAGGTTGTGCAGATCGAGCTTTTTCATGAAATTGGCGCGGTGCTTCTCCACCGTGCGTGTGGACAGGAACAGTTTCTCCGCGATTTCCTTGTTCTTCATGCCCGCGAGCACCAGCTCCAGGATGTGCTTCTCCCGCGCGGTCAGGCTGGCCAGGGGCGAGGACTGCGGCGAGCGGCTGCCGCGCAGGTAGCCGTTGATCAGCGTGGCCGAAACCTCGGGACTCACGTAGGCCTCGCCGCGGCAGACCGCGCGGATGGCCGTGATCAGATCCTCGGCGCTGGCGGCCTTTACTACGTAGCCGTCCACACCGGAATCCAAGGCCGCGTGTAAGTAATCCTCCGTGCGGTGGGCCGTGAGCGCGATGATCCGCGCTTCCGGGAAGTCGCGCTTGATGGCCTTGACCGCGATCATGCCGTCCACGCCGGGCATGGACAGGTCCATGAGCACGATGTCCGGCTGGAGTTCGCCGTATAGGCGCATGGCGTCGCGGCCGTCCTGGGCCTCGCCCACCACTTGACAGGACCCCTGGGCCTCGAGATAGGCCTTCAGGCTTTGCCGGAGCAGGGCGTGATCCTCGGCGAGGAGCACGCGGTATTTTTTCGTATCGGCAGGTTGCTGCATGCGGCACTTCCAGAAGCTTGAACGTTGGCGCACAGGAAATCAGCGCGCATTCGCCGTTTTTGTTACGCATTCATAGGTACGCAGTCAAGCGTGCTGGCGTACGCAAAAGACGACTCGGGCAATCTGGTATTTTCCAATTGACCGTAACCAGCCTTTGCGGCAAGTGAAAATAATGCGCCGCTACTTTTGCTGTCTGCTGCTGTTTCTGCCGCTTTTGTCCGGTGTTGCCTGGGGTTGGCAGGCCCGCGTGAAGAAGACCCACGACGGCGATTCCATCACCGTCGTCAATGAGAGCGGTACGCAAATCCGTATTCGCCTCTATGGCGTCGACGCGCCGGAGATCAAGCAGCCATATGGCTATCAGGCTCGCAGGCGCATGGCCAAGCTGGCCGGCCGCAAGACCCTGGACATCGAGCCCATGGACACCGACCGTTACGGTCGCACGGTGGCCATCGTCCGCTTCCGGGACGGCGTCATGCTCAATGAGGTCATGGTCGCGGAGGGCTTGGCCTGGGTCTACGACGAATATTGCCTCCGCCCGGATGTTTGCCAGCGCCTGCGCGAGTTGCAGGACCAGGCCCGGCAGGAGCGTCGCGGGCTGTGGATCGACGACGCGCCGCAGCGGCCGTCCGACTGGCGCAGGGAGACCAGGACCGAGGAGTGGTACAAGAAGCCCGTGCGCGTCATCAAGGCCATCGCCCGCAAGGTGCGCGTCGTCATCCGGTCGTGACCGCAGCGGCGCGAAGGCGACCGGGGAAGCGCAGCTTCCTCTTCCTCCACCGTCCCCCGCCAATGAGAGAGCCCCCGGCCGCATGCGCGGTCGGGGGCCTCCGTTTGTGAGGCGCCAGAGCGCCTGCCTTACCAGTTGGAGTCGGCGAAGGGGTTGGAGCCGAAGCCGAAGTCGGCTTCGGGCTCGCCGCCGGTGGCGGGAGCGCCGGAGGCGTCGCCGCCCTCGGCCGGGGCGGCCTCGCCGGCAGCGGCGGCCGCGCCGCCGGCCACGCCGGCGACCACGACGCCCTGGGCCTTGACCTTGGCCACCTCTTCCATGAGCTGCTCCAGCTTCTTGATGTGCTCGTCGATCTTGGAGTTGGAGACCTGGAGCTTCATGTCGCCGGAGGCGGCCTGCTCCTCCAGGGGCTTCAGCTTGGCCTTGAGGGCCTTGATTTCGTCGGCCTTGGCCGCGTCGTCCTTGCTGAGCTTCTCCACCTGGGCGCTGAGGGCGGCGTTGGCGGCGCGCAGCTCGCCCATCTTGGCCAGGATGGCCTGGGCCTGGACCAGGGCGGCGTCGGGCAGGGGCTTGATGGCGACCTTCTCGCCCAGGGCGGCGACATCGCCGGCGGAGGCCTTGGTCAGCTGGGGCTCCTGCTCGTAGATCCAGGCCTTGGACAGGGCCGCGGCGATGGGCGCGAATTCGGCGTCCACGCTGCCCTGCGTGAGGAAGGACAGGAGTTCGATTTCGGCGTTATCGGCGGCGCTCGCGCCCTTGAGGCAGGCGACGAAGGCGCTCATGGGGAAAACTTTCGCTTCAGCCATGGGATTCCTCCTTATGGTCGGGAAACCTTACGTTCGGTTGAGTCGCGTACCCGCGCCGCCTACTTCAGCTCGCCCATGGGCAGGCGGCCGATCTTGCGTGCGTAGGCCAGGGCCACAGTACGGTACACCACGTGCCCGAGCTTGGACCAGGGCAGGTAGGCGAGGAGCATGAACACGAGGATCAGGTGCAGGTAGTACGTCGGGTAGGCCAGCACCGGCTGCCCCAGGAGGCGGAACACCTCGGAGCCGAGGCCGGTGAGGGCGATGCCCCAGATCACGGTCAAGAGGTACCAGTCGTACCAGTTGGACGTGCTCTTGGCGGCGTCCAGCGCGGTGCGGCGGCTGGTCAGCTTCATCAGGCCGTAGATCAGCGCGAAGGCGCCGACGTTGGCCAAAAGCTTCACCGGGCTCCAGAGGGGCATCGGGGTGTGGCCCAGGAAGGCCAGCAGGCCGGCGAAGCCGCCCTCCAGGCCGAGGACGTGCTCCAGGAACCATGCGCCGCCCCAGTGGCCGGCGGCCACGGTGCCGGTGACGATCATCAGCGCGATGAAGGCGTAGAACACGAACAGGTGGCCGACGTAGCGCTGGGTGTCCTTTTCCTCCTCGCCGCAGTTCTTGAAGCGGGAGTGCTGGGCGACCTCGTTCTTGAGGGTGTCGATGAGGCAGACGACGAAGCTGGGCTCGGGCCCGCGGCCGACGATGAAGGTCTTGGGCATGGTCTGGAAGCTCTTCAGCAGGCTGCCGATGCCGCCGCCGAAGCAGATCAGCATGAACAGGAAGACCGCGCCGAAGATCGGGTCGATGAAGTAGTCGCCGGGGAAGAGCCCGCCGAAGATCACCGCGCCGTCGGCGACGACCTTGAGTTCATGGCCTTCGGCCGCGAAGAGCGGGAAGGCGGTGCCGAGCACGCCCGCGCGCATCACCCAGATGGCCATGTACAGGATGGCCGGGATGAGGAACAGGATGGGCAGGTACTTGGCGGAGCTCATCCAGGTGCCGATGCAGGTCGGCTTGGCCAGGTTGCGGTAGGCCATGTTGCGCAGGGCTGCGAGCAGGTCGCCCGGCTTGGCCCCGCGGGGGCACAGGTCGGAGCAGGTGCCGCAGTTGTGGCACAGCCAGATGTCGATGTCGTTGAGCAGGCGGTCCTTCAGGCCCCACTGCGCCCAGACCATCTCCTTGCGGGGATAGGGGGCGTCGGCCGGGGAGAGCGGGCACGCCACGGAGCAGGTGGCGCACTGGTAGCACTTCTTGAGCGACTCCCCGCCCACCTGCTGCAGTTCCTGAACGAATTTCAGGTCCGGTTGAACCCTGACGGTGTTCGACATGGTTCCAGCCTCCTAATAGCCCTTGAACGGGTTGGGCCCGAACTTGGTGATGACTTCGGTCATGAAGCGTTCGATCATCGCGGGCACCTTGTCGTACTCGTCGATGGACACCTCGTACTGTTCCACGCGCTCGGCCTCGACGCCCAGGCGGCCCAGGGACTCGGCGATGTTCGTCTTGCGGCGGCTGCAGATTTCCGAGCCCTTGACGAAGTGGCACTGGTAGTCCGGGCCGTACTTGCAGCCGAGCAGGATCACGCCGTCGATGCCCTTGGACATGGCGTCGGCGATCCAGATGGCGTTGATGGAGCCCAGGCAGCGGACCGGGATGAAGCGCACGTAGGGGCTCCAGGTCTTGCCGCGGAAGGCGGCCATGTCCAGGGCCGGGTAGGCGTCGTTCTCGCAAGCCAGCACGATGACGCGCGGCCCGCCGGCGACCATGTCGTCCGGGACGTAGACTTCCTTGATGGTCGAGCCGATCTGGTCGATGTTGTAGGAGTCGAAGCTGATGACGCGCTCGGGGCAGGCGCCCATGCAGGTGCCGCAGCGGCGGCAGCGCGTCGGATTCGGCTTCGGCGTGCCCTTTTCGTCGTCGTCCAGCGCGCCGAAGGGGCATTCCTCGGTGCAGCGCTTGCACTGGGTGCAGCGCTGGAAGTTGAACACCGGGAAGGACAGGTCGCCGGCGCGCGGATGCACGGCCACGCCGCGGTTGGCGCTGGCGATGCACTGCACGGCCTTCAGGACCGCGCCGGCGGCGTCCTCGCGCGCCAGGGCCATGCTCATGGGCTGGCGCACGCAGCCGGCGGCGTACACGCCGGTGCGGCGGGTCTCGTAGGGGAAGCAGATGTAGTTGGAGTCCACGAAGCCGTCGAACAGGTCCAGGTCCGGGAAGCCCGGGCCCTGGCGGTAGACGAGGTTCATGGTGGCCTCGTGGGCGGTGACGGGCACCACCGCGGTGGGCAGGACCACGAGGTCGGCCTTGATCTCCACGTCCGCGCCCAGGAGGGTGTCCTTGGCCGCGACGAGCACGCCGCCGTCGGCGTCCTCTGTGACGCCGGTGATCGAGGCCTTGGAGAGCATGATGCCGGCCTCGTCCTGGGCGGCCTTGTAGTAGCGCTCGCCCAGGCCCACGGTCATCATGTGGTCATAGAGCACGTAGGCCGCCGCGTTGGGCAGCTTCTCGCGCACGTAGCCGGCGTGCTTCAGGGCCACCAGGCTGGTGATCTCGGAGCTGTAGGCCAGGTGCTTGGCGCTCTCGGTGTCGGCGTAGGCCGGGGCCTCGCCCTCCGCCGGAGCGGCCGGGGCTTCCGCCGGGGCGGCGGCCGGGGCGGCTTCCGCGGCGCAGGGCTCGGCGGCCTTGGCGGCCCGGGTGCACAGGGACACGTCGGTGAGGATGGCCACGGAGGCCGGGGCCTTGCCGTCGGAGGGCCGCTTGATCTCGCCGGCCTTGACCATGGCCTCGAACTCCGAGGCGGTGATCACGTTCTTGATGCTGCCGTAGCCCATGGGGGCCAGGAAGCTCTTTTCGCCGGGAACCCAGCCGGTGGCCAGCACCACCGCGCCGATCTGGAAGGTCTTGTCGTTCACGGTGGCGGTGTACATGCCGGGAGCGCCCTCAAGGGACTTGAGCTCGCCGCCGGTGACGACCGTGATTTTCGGATTGTTGCCGACGGCGCCGATGAGCGCGTCGATGCCCGTGTCCTCGGCCTTCACGTAGGGCGCGGAGAGCGGGAAGGATTTGTACATGGTCGCGGCCTTGCCGCCGAGCTTGTCGGACCGCTCCACCAGGACCACGTCGCGGCCGAGCTTGGCGGCCTCCAGCGCGGCGGTGAGGCCGGTGAAGCCGCCGCCGAGCACCAGGATGGTCTGGAAGGTCTCGGGGATTTCGGGGGCGGGCACGCGGCTCTTGGAAAGCTTCATGACGCCCATCTTCACGTAGTCCTTGGCCATGAGCGGAAGCAGGCCGGGGACCTTGGGATCGTCGCGGAAGCTCCAGACGCACTGTTCGCGCAGGTTGACGCGCTCCACCTGGACGCCGGGGAACTTGAAGATGTCCCACTTGACGCGGGGCGAGCAGGCGCAGACCGCCACGCCGTCGAGGCCGTGCTCCTTGATGTCGGCCTCGATCTCGGCCACGGCCTCGGGGCTGCAGAGCACCGCGTTCTGTTTCACCACGGGGCAGGAGCCGGCAAGCTTGCCCTTCCTCGCGGCGTCGAGCAGGGGCTCCATTTCCAGGGCCTTGCCGATGCCGCAGCCAGAACAGATGTATACGCCAAGCTTTTCAGCCATGGGCTACCTCCCCACCACGTTTTGAATGGCTTTCAGGGCGGCGCCGGTGCCGGTCTGGGCGGTCTTCATGACGTCCAGAGGCAGCTTGGCGCAGCCAGCGGCGACCAGGCCCTTGTCGGCCGCGTCGCCAATGAAGCCGTCATCGTCCATGCCGAGCGCCACGGGCAGCTTGGAGCCCGCGCAGCTGGGCTGCATGCCGGTGGCCAGAACCACAAGGTCGAACTTCTCCTCGCCCTTGATGCCGGAGACCGCGTCCTCGACGGTCAGCACCGGGCAGTCGCCGTCGCCGTCGACGATCTTGGCGACCTTGCCCTTGATCAGGCTGAGCTTGTCGTCGGCCGTGACCTTCTCCATGAAGTTGTCGTAGCGGCCCGGGGTGCGCAGGTCGATGTAGTAGATGGTGACGCGGGCGTCCGGGCACTTCTCGCGGATGTAGGTGACGTGCTTGAGCGAGGCCATGCAGCAGATGTACGAGCAGTAGTTCAGGTGGTTCTCGTCGCGGGAGCCGGCGCACTGCACGAAGGCGATGCGCTGGGGGGCCTTGCCGTCGCTGGGGCGCAGGATCTGGCCGGCGGTGGGGCCGTTGGGCGCGGCCAAGCGTTCGAACTGCATGTTCGAGACGACGTTCTTGACCTTGCCGCCGCCGAGGTTGGTCAGCTTGGCCATGTCGTAGGGCTTCCAGCCGGTGGCCCAGACGATGGAGCCCACGGCGAGATCCATGGTCTTTTCGGTTTCGTTCGGCTCGACCGCGGCGTAGGGGCAGGCGGCCGCGATCTTGTCCAGCTCGCCGGGGGCGCAGGCGGCCGCGTCGATGACGTAGCGCTGCGGGAAGGCGAAAATGTGGGTGGTGTAGGCGGTCTTGCGCTGGGTCAGGCCGAGGTCGAACTCGCTGGGCACGCTGGTGGTCGCGGCCTTGGCGCATTCGCCGCACATGGTGCAGTTGGCGTTGACGTGGCGCGGGCGCAGCTTGATCTTCACGTCATAGGCTCCGGCGGAGCCGGAAACGCTGACCACCTCGGCCATGGTGAAGAACTTCACCTTGGGGTTGTTTTTGATGCGCTGGAACTGGATTTCCAGGCCGCAGGAGGGCGGGCAGAGCTTCGGGAAATATTTGTTGAGCTGCGCCACCCGGCCGCCGAGATATGGATTGGTCTCGACGATGTAGACCTCATGGCCGACTTCGGCGGCCTCGAGGGCGGCGGTGATCCCGGCGAAACCGCCGCCGACGACGAGAATACTGTTGTTCGACATTCGCTGTCCTCCCTCTGTAGTGTGCCGGGCCGGCGCCTGTTTCGCCGGACCGGGCCGATGGGCATGTTCGCCTCGGCGTGGGATTTCCCCGTGCCCGCTCGGGGCCGCACCGGAGACGGCCGCTGCCGCGGCCTTCCGGCCTGAATCGGCCTGTGCTGGCGGAAAAGAGCCCCAGCCGCGAAAATGGCCCGAACCCGGACTGCGACATCGGTCCCAGCACGGGTTCAGACCACTTCCCCGCCTGGGAAGTGTGGCGGCTGCGGGCGAAACGCCCGCAGCCGCCGTGTCAACGAACGGTCCAGACTTCCCGGACTAGTCGGGGATGATCTGGATGTAAGGCTTCTTGAAGATCTTCACTTCCTTCTTGTCCGGGTCGTACTTCGAGTTCACGAAGCACTTCCACTTGCTGTCGTCCAGGCCCATGAAGTCGCCGCGATAGTAGAAGCCGGGGTAACGGGTCTCTTCGCGGAACTCGATGTGCTGGAGGTGCAGGCGCACGGTCCACAGGCGGTGGAACTGCTCCCAGCAGCGCATAAGCTCGTGCAGGTCGCGGGCGGCCAGCTTCTTGCTGTCCTCTTCCATCATGCCCATGAGCCAGAAGGCGGTCTTCAGCAGAGCGCCGGAGGTCATGTACAGGGTGGCGCAGCCTCCGCCGTACTCGTCGGAGCACTTGATCAGGCGCATCATGAAGTTGCGCGGGGTGATGTAGTTCGGGTTGATCTCGGGAGCGGTGGAAGCGCCCTTGAACTGCTGGTAGGTGTACCAGGGCTGGTAGATCTCCTTGGCCAGATCGGCGGCGGCTTCCTTCAGCGCGGGCTTGAAGTCCTTGTGATCCACAACCCAGCGGACCATGGCCTTGCCGGCGATGCGGCCTTCGGCGTGGGAGCCGGAGGAGAACTTGTGGCCGGAGGCGCCAACGCCGTCGGCGCAGGTGAACAGGCCTTCGACGGTGGTCATGCGGTTGTAGACCTTGCCGTTGCCGGCGCGGATCTTGTACTCCTCAGGAACCCAGGCCTCGTCCGGACCGGAGGCCCAGATGCCGCAGCAGCCGGAGTGGGAGCCGAGCAGGTACGGCTCGGTGGGCATGATCTCGGAGCCGCGGTCCTCGGGGGCGCAGTTCGTGCAGGCCCACAGGTTGGCCATGCCGACGCACATGTCGAGGAAGTCTTCCCAGGCCTCGCTCTCGAGGTGCTTCCACAGGGGGCTCTTGAAGTCGTTGTTGATGGTGGTCAGGAGCGCGGTCTTGGTGTCCATGAAGATCGGACCGCGGCCTTCGCGCATTTCACGGAGCATCATGTGGTTGCGCAGGCAGGTCGGGATGACGTGACCCTTGGCGTAGCCACGATCCTCGTAGGGCTTCAGCATCGCGCGGTTGGTGGCGCAGTAGTCCTCGCCCTTGTAGTTGGTGGCCTTGGCCTTGAACAGGAGGAACCACGCGCCCACGGGGCCGTAACCGTCCTTGAAGCGGGCGGGGACGAAGCGGTTCTCCATCATGGTCATTTCGGCGCCGACCTGAGCGCACATGGTGTAGGTGGAGCCGGCGTTCCACACGGGATACCAGGCGCGGCCCATGCCCTCACCGGTGGAGCGGGGGCGGAACACGTTGACCGCGCCGCCGCAAGCCACGAGGCAGGCGTTGCAGGTGATGACGTACACCTTGTTCTCGCGGGTGCTGAAGCCCACGGCGCCGGCGATGCGGTTCGGGGTGTTGGCGTCGAGGAGCAGCTTCACGATGAACACGCGCTCCAGGTAACGCTCTTCGCCCAGGGCCTTTTTGGCGGCCTCGGCGACGATGACCTTGTAGGACTCGCCGTTGATCATGATCTGCCAGCGGCCGGAACGCACGGGGTCGTCGCCGTTGCGCAGGGAGAAGCCCTGGGCCTTGGCCTGGGCGCCGTCGAGGTTGTGGCCGTCCTTCTTGATCCAGATGGGCAGGCCCCACTCTTCGAACAGGTGCACGGAGTCGTCGACGTGACGGCCGAGGTCGAAGATCAGGTCTTCGCGGACGAGGTGCATCAGGTCGGTGCGGACCATGCGCACGTAATCCTCGGGCTTGTTCTCCTTGCCGACGTAGGTGTTGATGGCGGAGAGGCCCTGGGCCACGGCGCCGGAACGCTCGAGGGAGGCCTTGTCGCACAGCAGAATGGAGATCCCGCCGAGCTTGTCGGCCCAGCGGCAGGCCTCGTAGGCCGCGCCGCAGCTGCCCATGCCGCCACCGACGATCAGGACGTCCGCATGCTTCTCGACGATGGTCGGCTCGGCCAGGGGGACGCCTTTGCAAATTTCTTTAGCAGGAATCTGAGGCATAGCTACCTCCGTATGCTCTCTTTTGAGTTGAAGTATTTTCGGCCTGTGCACTCTGGAGAGGCGCTAGTCCGCCGCCTCGACTAGCAGGTCGGATCCAGCCAGCACTGGGTCTTGTCGGTGTCGGAGATCTCGAACTTCTTCATCATGGCGCCATCGGGAGCCTTCAGGGCGCCGGCAGCCTCGGTGAAGAGCAGCTCGTCGTTGAGGTCGCCGCCCTCGGGCTTGCCGCCGTAGGCGTTGATCGAACCTTCGGGAGTGGTGCGGATGGGGAACTTGAAGCGCTTCACGGCGCCGCTGCGGAACTTGACGGTCCACATGATGTCTTCAGCGGAGCGCATGGGGATGGAGGTTCCACCCATGGGAGCGAAGTCGGCGTAGGGGCGGGCTTCAATGGCGCCCTGGGGGCAGATTTTCACGCAAGAGTAGCATTCCCAGCAGGCGTCAGGCTCCTGGTTGTACGCCTTCATGGCGTCCGGATCCAGGATCATGAGGTCGTTCGGGCAAATGTACATGCAAGCGGTCTTCTCGCCACCCTTGCAGCCGTCGCATTTTTCCGGATTAACAAAGGTCGGCATAACACTTCCTCCTAACAGGTTTAAATTAAAGCAGTTACCGACACGAACCACAGCCAACTACGTGCGTCAAAAAAGCACGGACTTGTGAAAAACCTCACTTACCAAGCTCAATTGAGGGTGTCAAGGCGAAAGTGAATTTTTTAACAAAGGGTCGCAACCCCGTGATTCACTCCCGCCGCAACAACCTCGCTTTGCGGCCTCCTCCCCATCGACGCCTGCGCACGTCGCCCGCGGAAGCCGGGCCTGGCCGCGGCTGTTCGCGGCCCGTCATTTTTTAACCGTAGCTTCTCACCCTGTACCTCAGCTTGTCCAAGTTGCGCAAGAGCTTTCTCGCAAACTGGCGAAAGGTCGTCGGCGGGCCCCGAATTCCCTGACGAAGCGGCCGCCATATTTACGCAGAAGAGTTTCCGACGCCAAAATGCCCTTGACACAACTTTCACAATCTGTGCATAGTCGACACGCTTTCGTTCTAACCCCGGCCTGGTGGCGACCGCGAAGGGCCGGGCGGCCACGCCGGAAGGCGTCGGCCGTGGACGACGACCCATAGAGCCCCAAGGGTGCGCGCGCCTGCGCGGCGCGGCCCGCCGGGGCCCCGGTTTCGGCAGAGGTAGTGGTTCTTTTAACCCGGATTTTTGCAAGGAGAAACGGACATGGCATCGAAACTCGTTCCCCCTCATGGTGGCAAGGGCCTCGTCTGCTCGCTGTTGGATGGCGCTGAGCTCGCCGCTGAGCAGAAGAAGGCCGCCGGCCTGAAGAAGATTCAGATTTCTTCCCAGGAGAAGGGCGACCTGATCATGATGGGCATCGGCGGCTTCAGCCCCCTGACCGGTTTCATGGGCAAGGCCGACTGGAAGAGCGTGTGCGAAAAGTTCTCCATGACCGACGGCACCTTCTGGCCCATTCCCATCATGCTGGCCACTGACGACGCCGTGAAGGCCGGCGAGGAGATCGCCCTGGAGCGCAACGGCCTGATGATGGCCACCATGAAGGTCACCGAGGTCTTCGAGCTTTCCGAGGCCGAGAAGAAGTGGGAGTGCGAGCAGGTCTACAAGGGCGCCGGCGCCGACTCCGAGGGCGACAAGTTCTGGGAAGTGGCCCCCAAGGATCACCCGGGCGTCCAGATGGTCCTCGCCCGCAAGAAGTTCTGCCTGGCCGGCGCGGTGAAGGTCCTCTCCCAGGGCGACTTCCCCGAGAAGTTCCCCGGCGTGTACAAGACCCCGGCGCAGCTCCGCGCCGAGATGGACGAGCGCGGCTGGGCCAACGTGGCCGCCCTGCAGCTGCGCAACCCCATGCACCGCTCCCACGAGTACCTGTGCAAGATCGCCGTTGAAGTGTGCGACGGCGTGGTCATCCACTCCCTGGTCGGCGCGCTGAAGCCCGGCGACATCCCGGCCGAAGTCCGCGTGAAGGCCATCGACACCCTCGTGGAGCACTACTTCGTGAAGAAGAACGTGATCCAGGCCGGCTATCCCCTCGACATGCGCTACGCCGGTCCCCGCGAGGCCCTGCTGCACGCCCTGTTCCGTCAGAACTACGGCATGAACAAGCTCATCGTCGGCCGCGACCACGCCGGCGTGGGCGACTTCTACGGCATGTTCGAGGCCCAGGAGATCTTCAAGCGCGTTCCGGCCTCCGGCGTCGAGGGCAAGGATCTCAAGACCAAGCCCCTGAACATCGACTGGACCTTCTACTGCTACAAGTGCGACGGCATGGCCTCCCTGCGCACCTGCCCGCACACCAAGGAAGACCGCGTCATCCTCTCCGGCACCAAGCTGCGCAAGATCCTCTCCGAGGGCGGCGAGGTTCCGGATCACTTCGGCCGCACCGAGGTCCTGGACATCCTGCGCAAGTACTACGCGGGCCTGACCGAGAAGGTCGAGATCAAGATGCAGAAGGCCGCTTCCGGCACCAACATGTAGCATCCGGCTCGCCGGCTGCGTCTCCTGGGGGGCGTCCTGCGGGGCGCCCCCCTTTTTTGCGCCCGCGGCCGGTTGCCAGCCGGCCGGCCTTGCTGCTAAACGAAGGCATGACACAGATTCTCGTCACCGGCGGCGCCGGCTACATCGGGGCGCACACGGTCAAGCGGCTCGTCCGGGCCGGCTATGAGACCGTCGTGCTGGACAACCTCTCCACGGGCCATCGCGACTTCGCGCGGTGGGGGGCCTTCATCCAGGGCGACGTGCGCGACGCGGCCCTGCTCGACCGGATTTTCGCCACGCGCGAGATCGCGGCCGTGGTCCACTTCGCGGCCAAAAGCCAGGTGGGCGAGAGCGTGCGCGAGCCCCTGGACTACTATGACAACAACCTCGCCGGCGCGGTGGAGCTGCTGGCGGCCATGCGCCGCCACGGCGTGGGCGTCATCGTCTTCTCCTCCACCTGCGCGGTGTACGGTCCGCCCTTCGACGGCCTGCTCGCCGAGGACCACCCGCTTTTGCCCATCTCGCCCTATGCCCGCAGCAAGCGCATGATCGAGGCGATCCTGGAGGACTGCGGCCGGGCCTACGGGCTCAAGGCCGTCTGCCTGCGCTACTTCAACGCCGCCGGGGCCGACCCCGAGGCCGAGATCGGCGAGCGCCACATCCCCGAAACCCACCTCATCCCCATCGTGCTCCAGGCCGCGCTGGGCCAGCGCGAGGGCCTGAGCGTCTTCGGCGAGGACTACGACACCCCGGACGGCACGGCCATCCGCGACTACATCCACGTGCAGGACCTGGCCGACGCGCACATCCTGGCGCTCCGGCGGCTGTTCGAGGGCGGACCTTGCGCCGCGGCGTACAACCTGGGCAATGGCCGGGGCCACAGCGTGCGCCAGGTGATCGAGGCCGCGCGCGCGGTCACGGGCCGGGACATCCCGGTGCGCATGGCCCCCCGGCGCGCGGGCGATTCGCCCCGGCTGGTGGGCTCGGCTGCGAGGGCGCGCGCGGAGCTGGGCTGGAGTCCGCGCTTCACGGACATCCGCGAGATCATCGCCACGGCCTGGGAGTGGCACCGCCGCGAGCCCGTGGCCGAGCGGCCGCGCTGAGCCGGGACGGCGGGCCGCCGGAGGGTCCCTTTGACATTTCCGAGCACACGGGTATGTTGTCCGCTCACGCTGAACACTTCGGCGAACACCCTTCAGGAGGCCCTCCCATGCTCGTCCGCGACTGGATGACCAAGAACGTCATCACCCTGGGGCTCAAGACCACCGTGATTGACGCCGCCGAAGTCATGCGCACCAAGAAAATCCGCCAGTTTCCGGTCATCGACGAACAGGGCATGCTCGCCGGCATCGTCTCCGATCGCGACATCCGCGACGCCATGCCTTCCAAGTACCTCCCCGGCGACGCCGCCGTGGGCGGCAGCTTGGCCAAGCTCCGCGCGGCCGACATCATGACCGCCGAGCCGCTCACCGTTTCGCCCACGACGCCCATGGACATGGCGGCCAACGTGCTCCAGCGCCACAAGTTCGGCGGCCTGCCCGTGGTGGACGAGGCCGGCCGGCTGGTGGGCATCATCACCGTGGCCGACGTGATGCGCTTTTTGTGCACGGCCTCGGGCGTGCAGCGCGGCGGGCCGCAGCTGGCCTTCCGGCTCGACGCCAAGCCCGGCCCCCTGTCCGAGCTGCTGGAGTACCTGCGGACCCAGGGCGTGCGCTTCACCAGCGTGTTCACGATCATGGACCACGCCGACCCCGGCTTCCGCAACGTCTACGTGCGCATCGGCCACATGGGCGGCCACAGCCTGGACGAGCTGATCGACCTGCTCCGCCCGCGCTACACCCTGCTTTTCCACGTGGTGGACGGCCGCACGACCCTCCTCGACGCCTAAAGGCCGTCGCCCACGCCCAAAAGGCCCGGCGGGATGCGTTCCCTCCGGGCCTTTTCCGTTTCCGGCGCGGCCGGCTAGTTCACGGTCACGTGGATGATCTTGAACACGTCCGGCCGGTAGCGCTTGCCGGGCTCGTCCCTGCGGATCTTGATCTCCACGTCGCACTGTCCGGCGGCCAGGGCCGTGAACTGGTAGCGCACCCGGCCGTCGTCGCCGGGCACGATGCCGTCCAGGCGAAGCAGGCCGGGGTCGAAGGACGTGCCGGCGAAGGCGTAGCCGCTTGTCGCGGGATCGCGCATGTCCAGGGTGAGCAGGCGCCCGGCGTGGAGCGAGCCGCTGTGCTCCTGCTCGCCGTCAAGCACGAGGCGCAGATCGCCGCCGCCGCCGCCGAGCAGGCGCGGCATGGACTGGCAGCCGGCGGCCAGCAGGAGCGCGGCCAGGGCCAGGGCGGGAAGGAGGGCGGCGAGGGGGCGTTGGCGCATGGCGGCTCCATGTGGTGGCGGGAGGTTGCGGGCGGTCGTCTGCCGCTTCCTACCCCGCGCGCCGGTCGCCTGGCAACTCCCGCGGGAGCCGGAAAAAGAAAGGGGGCCGGTCGCCCGGCCCCGTCAAGGGAAGGAGAGGAGAGAGCAGAGGCGATGAAGGAAGGGAGGAGAGAAGCCGAAGGTCAGTTGCTGCTGCGCAGTTGCTCTTCCAGCCAGGAGCGGACTTCCTCGTTGGGCGGGTACACGCCCTTGAGGTTGCCCACGGAATCCAGGAACTTGCGGCCCAGGTCCGCTGGCAGCTCCAGCTCGGCCAGCTCGCGAGCCTCCTCGGAGTTGCGCCGGACCAGGATGGCCTTGGGCGCGGCGTCCCAGGTGTAGACCACGAAATAGTTGCTCACGTCGGCCTTGGAGCGCACGGGCTGATGGTCCGCCCGCCAGGAGTTGTTGCCCCATTCGAGGTACAGGGTCACGGCGTCCCAGGGGGTCATGGCCCAGTCGATCTCCAGGTCGCGGTAGTCGCGCAGGCTGCCCATAGTTCCTCCTTACGTTGGAATAAATAGTAATCGTTCCTGTTTTGATGTCAACCATCCGGACACAAAAAAGCGCGGAAAATAATTGCGCCGACGCGGCCGGGGAACCGCCCGGTTTTGCTGCACGGTTTGACTGGGGCGCGGCCTTGTGCAATGACAACAGCGCTCGTCCGAGGCGCTGCCGGCTCCCGGGCCGCCACGGACGCAGCCATTTCCCCCTTCGAGGTGACGCGATGCAGATGACCGACATCCTGCCCGCCGAGGCCTGGGCCCGGCTGGAGCAGGACATCACCGAGCGCTTCGGCGTCAACGCCCACGTGTACGACGCCAAGGGCTCGCCCTTCACCGGCAAGTCCACTTGGCCCAACCCGCTGTGCCGCGCCCTGCGCGAGAACAAATCCGCCGCCACGGGCATCTGCGCCGTGATCAACCAGGTGCTCGGCCACGAGGTGCGGACCTCGGGCCGGCCGGCCGTCAGCGATTGCGACGCCGGGCAGCTCGTGGTCTGCGTGCCGCTGTTCATCGGCGGGGAAATGGTCGGCATGGTCGGCGGCTGCGGCGGCTTCGCGGACGACAACGAGCCCGAGACCTATCTTCTGGAGAAGATGGCCGGCCTCGACGAGGACCGCGTGGCCGGGCTGTGCCGGGGCCTGAAGCGCATGACCGCGGCCGAGGTCGCAGCCATGCGCGACTACATCGCGGACCGTGTGGCCGCCATCATCGCGGAATATCAGGCGCGCCGCTCCTAGCGCGTCTCGGCATACAGCAAGGAGCAATCCCCATGCGCGAGAACGTCGTCGTCATCGGCGCGGTGGCGCTCGGCCCCAAGGCCCCCTGCCGCTACAAACGGCTCAATCCCGAAGGCCGCGTGACCATGGTCGACCGCGGCGGCCGCATCTCCTACGGCGGCTGCGGCATCCCCTATTTCGTCTCCGGCGACGTGAGCGACGCCGACGAATTGCAGTCCACGTCCTTCCACATGGTGCGCGACGCGGCCTTCTTCCGTGACATCAAGGGCATCGAGGCCCGGCCGCGCACCGAGGCCCTGGCCATCGACCGCGCGAACGGGACCGTGCGCGTGCTCAACCTCGACACCGGCGTCGAGGAGACCCTGGCCTACGACAAGCTCGTCCTGGCCACGGGGGCCTCGCCGCGCCGCCTGCCGATCCCCGGCGCGGACCTGCCGGGCGTGCACGCCGTGTCCGACCTGGAGGCGGCCATGGACATCCGCGCCCGGCTGACCAAGGGCGACGTGAGCAACGTGGTCGTGGTCGGCGCGGGCTTCATCGGCCTGGAGATGGCCGTGGCCTTCAGCGACATGTGGGGCCTGCCCACCACCGTGGTGGAGTACGCCCCGAGCGTCCTGCCCACCGTGCTCGGGCCGACCCTGGCCCGGATGGCCCAGAAGCACATGGAGGACAAGGGCGTCGCCTTCCGCCTGGCCGCGCAGGTCACGGCCGTGGAGGGCGAGGGCAAAGCCGAACGCGTGGTGGTCAAGGGCCCGGACGGCGTCGAGACCATCGCGGCGGACATGGTGATCATGGCCGTGGGCGTGCGCCCCAACTCCGAGCTGGCCAAGGCCGCGGGCCTCGAAGTCTCGCCGCGCGGCGGCATCGTGGTCGACGCGGGGCTGCGCACCTCCGACCCGCGCATCTTCGCCGGCGGGGACTGCGTGGAGATCAAGAACATCGTCACCGGCCAGCCGTTCCAGCTGCCGCTGGGCTCCCTGGCCAACCGCCAGGGGCGCGTCATCGGCGACAACCTCTGCGGCATGGACTCGCGCTTCCCCGGCGCGGCCGGCTCCTGGTGCGTCAAGCTCTTCGAGCGCAGCGCGGCCGGCGTGGGCCTGACCCTGGAGGCCGCGCAGCGGGCCGGCCTGGACGCCGTGCGCGTGCACGTGAGCCAGTTCGACCGGGCGCACTTCTACCCGGACAAGGACTTCATGTTTCTGGAGATGGTCGCGGAGCGGGGCAGCAACCGCGTGCTCGGCGTGCAGGGCTTCTCGTCCATGGGCGACGGTCTGGTGGGGCGCATCGGCGCGGTGGCCGCGCTCATGCCGCACAAGCCCGTCACCGCGGACATCTCGCTCCTGGAGCTGCCGTATTCGCCGCCGTTCAATTCGGCCATGGACATCCTGAACGTCCTGGGCAACGTGGCCGAGAACATCCTCGCCGGCCGCAACCACAGCGTGGACCCGCTGGAGTTCGCCCGGCTCTTCGCCGACCGGGACTCGGGCGAGGCGTTCTTCCTGGACTGCCGCGAGTTCGGCAACGCCGCGCCGTTCCTCGCGGCCTATCCCGGCGTGTGGCACCACATCCCCCAGGGCCAGCTGGCCGGCCGGCTGGACGAGGTGCCGCGCGACCGCAAGGTGGTGGCCCTGTGCAATTCCGGCGCGCGCTCCTACGAGGCCCTGGTGACGCTGACCGCCGCGGGCTTCCCCAACGTGGTCAACGTGGCCGGCGGCATGGCCAGCCTGACGAACGCGGGCGTCGCCCCGAAGACCGCGAAGGACTAGCCGCCATGCCGCGCGTCTTCACGCAGGAGATCACCGTCGCGCCGGAGGACATCGACGTCCAGGGCCACGTGAACAACACCCGCTACGTGCAGTGGATGCAGGACGTGGCCGTGGCGCACTCCACGGCCCAGGGCTGGAGCATGGAGCGCTATGTGACCGAGGGCGCGGGCTGGGTGGTGCGCCAGCACACCATCACCTACAAGCGGCCGTGCTTCCTGGGCGAGGTCGTCACGGCCTGCACGTGGATCTCGACCTTCGCGCACCGGCAGAGCTCCCGGCGCTATCTCTTCTGGCGCGCGGCGGACCAGTGCGTGCTGGCCGAGGCCGAAACCCAGTGGGTGTTCATCGACCTCAAGACGGGCCGCCCGGTCAAGGTCCCGGAGACATTGCGGAATGCGTTTGAGATTGTGGAGGATGCGGAGGAAGTGAAGAGGTTGTTGGAGGGATAAATGTGGGCCGCTGTCAAGCGGCCCACACGGAAAGAGATGGGGAGGTTGCCTGCGCAACAACCATGCTGGTGCCGAGTTCTCTCACAGCTTGGATCATCGGAATCTTGAACTCTCTACACTTTGCTTTGATGCGCTCAATTCTGCTTGGTTTATTCATGCTTGTTTCCTTTTGTTTTTTTGACTCAATGCGCCTTAACACGACGACGAATACAAAAAGGACTGCAAGCACCAGCAGGATTGTTACAGGGTTTGAACCTGCTCCCATCCCCCAAATGGCTTGTTATATCATGCACTATATTTCAAAAAATGTCAACCTGAAATCAACACATGCACTCGTTGCGTGTTGAATCCGTTAAGTTTTGGTCACCTCCCGCCGATTGACTCCCGCCCCGTCCCGGTGCACAACCGCCTGACCATGACTGCGGACAACAAGACTCTTCCCATCGGCGTGTTCGACTCCGGCATGGGCGGGCTCACCGTGCTGCGCGCCCTGCGCAAGGCCCTGCCGGCCGAGGACTTCCTCTATCTCGGCGACACCGCCCGCCTGCCCTACGGCACCAAGAGCGGCGCGACAGTCGCCAAGTACGCCCTGCACGCCACCCGCGCGCTCGTGGACAAGGGCGTCAAGCTCCTGGTCATCGCCTGCAACACCGCCTCCAGCGTGGCCCTGCCCACCCTGGCCGAGGCCTATCCCGACCTGCCGGTCATCGGCGTCATCGAGCCCGGCGCGCGCGCCAGCGCCGCCAGCGCCCCCAACGGCCGCATCGCGGTCATCGCCACCAACGGCACCGTGCGCGGCGCGGCCTACCAGACCGCCATCCTGCGCCTGCGGCCCGAGGCCACCATCGCCTCCCGCCCGACCCAGCTCTTCGTCTCCCTGGCCGAGGAGGGCTGGACCGAGGGACCGGAGGTGGAGGCCGTGGCCAAGCGCTACCTGACCCCGCTTCTGGCCGAGTTCCCGGAGGGCCGGCCGGACTGCCTGGTGCTCGGCTGCACGCACTTCCCGGTGCTGGCCGAGGTCATCCGCAAGCTCCTGCCCGAGGGCGTGCGCCTGGTGGACTCCGCCGAGACCACGGCTGCGTGCGTCGCCGCCGAACTGGACCGCCGCGGCCTGGCCCGGCCCGAGGGCCCGGACGGCCATGCCGGGAGCGCGCGCTTCTTCGCCACGGACGACCCGGAGCGCTTCGCCCGCGTGGGCGAGATCTTCCTCGGCGAGCCGCTTTCGCCCGCGGACGTCGCCCTCGTCGATCTCTAGCCGCCGCAGCGGGCGGGCTCCCGGCCGGGCTGGACTTTTGCCCGCCGCCGGGACATAGAGCTTGTCGTCTTTTTCCGCCAAACGGAGGGTGACGCATGCTGCGACTGCACGGAATCCGCCACGTGGCCTTCGAGACCGAGGCCGGCATCGCCGACTGGGCGGCCGAGCGCGGCCACGCCCTGGCGCACACGGATCTTTTCGCCGGCCAGCCCCTGCCCGACCTGGCCGGCTTCGACTGGCTGGTGGTCATGGGCGGGCCCATGAACGTGGACGAGACGGCGGCCTATCCCTGGCTCGCCGGGGAAAAGCGCCTGATCCGCGCCGCGGCCGATGCCGGCAAGCGCGTGCTCGGCGTGTGCCTGGGCGCGCAGCTCATCGGCGCGGCCCTGGGCGGCGCGGTGACCCGGGGCCGCCATCGCGAAATCGGCTGGCACGCGGTCTCGGCCGGGCCGGACGCGGCCAAAAGCCGCGTGTTCCGCGAGCTCCCGCCGGAGTACGAGGCCTTCCACTGGCACGGCGACACCTTCAGCATTCCCCCGGGAGCGCTGTGGACGGCGCAGAGCGAGGCCTGCGCGCATCAGGCCTTCACCGCCTGCGGGGACCGCGTGGTGGCCCTGCAATATCACCTGGAGACCAGCGCCGCGAGCCTGGCCGCCATTGCGGCGAACTGCGCGGACGAACTCGCGCCGGGCCAGACGTATGTCCAGAGCGCGGCGCGGATGCTGGAACGGCCGGAACGGCTCGCCGCCCTGCGCGGATTGCTGTTCCGCCTGCTGGACAACATGGCCGCGCTGGGCTAGGGGCATTCGGCCCGGACACGCGGCAGCCAAGGGAGGAGTCATGGCGACCACAGTCGAGGAACTGACCATCACGTACGAAGAGGACGGCGTCGTCGTCACCGAGGAGCTGGACAAGGTGATCCTGTCCAAGGGCGCCTGGGCCACGGTGCTGTTCAAGTACCATTCCTGGGACAAGGCCAAGGGCGCGTATGGCCCGGTGGCCTTCACCATCCGCCGCTACAAGAAGACCGGCGGCGAGTACAAGCAGCAGAGCAAGTTCACCATCTCCAGCGAGGACCAGGCGCGGAAGATCATCGAGGCGCTCACGGGCTGGATCGGCAAGTAGCGCCGCAGCGCTCCGCAGGAAAGGGCCGCGCCGGGGAATTCCTCCGCGCGGCCTTTTCGCGTCTCACGGGGCGCGCAGAGTGCACAATCAATTCGCCGATCCAGATGGGGGAGAAATACCCGGCGAACATCTCCAGCACGTATTAGCGAAACACGTTGATGCGAGAGTGGCTTTTGTGACGCTCGAGGAGCCGTTTATTCTGCCCGATTGGACGGCCCTGGAAACATTCATGACGGCAGGGCGACCGGTCCACGCGCCGCGTCGTCCCCATATTCGGCCGTGACGACCTGCGCTTTCGCTTGGGCGGCCGTCTGGGCGCGTCAGCGGTCCTCAACGACGCGGTATTTGATGTTCGGGTTGGGCTCGAATCCGAATGCCCGGATGAAAGCGGCATAGTCCTTTATGGGGGGGCATTCGCTTCGGAGGCGGATTTTCAGACCCGTCCAGTCGTGCTCGTAGCGAAGGGAAAGGCTGTACACGACATCAGGTCCGCCTTTGGAATAATCTCCACAGTCAACCAGAAGCACCCATTTCCCGAGCAGAAAGGGCCTTTCCCAGCGGTCAGGCTTCATGCCGTTTCGATTTGTGGGCGGCCCACAGAGGGCATCAACCTGTGCGGGTGTCATGCCGATCTCGACCCTGTCCCATTCATGAGGGTAGCCAATGCGCAGGTGCAAGAAGAGAAGCAGAAGCAAGAAAACGAAGGCGAGCAGATAAAATGGCCTGCGCCATGTTTTCACGGAGTTGATCATCAGAATATCCCGCTATGGTTTCGCTATTACGGACGATGCGCTGCCAGAACGTGACCGGACGCTGCTCGTTGCCTCGGGAGCCCCAATCTCTTTCCGCGCAGGACCGTACTCTGGATCACGATCTCTGCTCGTCACAGATACTGTCTGTTGCCTGCCGCTTACAATCCCTACATGTTTGCCATCTGTGGCGAGATCTCCCGGCATGGTCCGCTCGCCATCTTCCGCCTCCGCTCCTCCCGCCGATGCTGGGCGACTGCGCATCTGCTATGGCTGCTTACTGAGGATTTCCTTCGGGGGGTGCTGCTGTGGCGTGGGCGTACGCTCCTGGCCAAATGCCGTGTAGAACGCGTCATGATCACGCAGTTGAAGGCGGCAATAGTGATGCATTGATGCGATATTGCTAATTCTGTGGTCAAAAAATACCTCGATGCTCTCCACCAAGGCATGGGGACCTTGATTGAATTCATCATGCCCGACGCACAGCACCCAGGCTCCCCAGAGAAACGGAACCTCCCATCTGTCAGGTTTCATGCCGCTGCTTGAAGACGGCTTTCCGCACAAGTCGCGCACCTGAGAGATGGTCATGCCGATCTGCACCTTATTCCACTCTTGGGGGAAGCCGTTCAGGATATGCATCCGGATAAGGCAAAATGAGAGCGCGGCAATAAGCAGATAGGAAAGTCTGCGCCAGAAGGCTGGGGGGAGAGCCATAATCGCTCCTTATTTTTCAGGCCATGCGCTGAGGCCGACGTAACGGCGAAAAGTGATCGTGCCCCTGTCTCTTTGCCTGAACCCCCAGTCGTTCTCGACGACGCGGCCGGATAGCGAGGAGGCGGACAGGGTTTTGCCATCGCCGCTCACGATGCCGACATGGAACCCATTGGATGCGATATCGCCGGGCTGCGGGGTCGTGACCACACGGTAGCCGGGAATATCAAGGTTTTCGTTGCCCCAATCCTTGGCCGAAGGGATGTTGCCGCCCCAGCGCCCACCGCTCATTTCGTTGAGTCTGTCGCTCGGGGCTTCGCCAAGGGTTCCGCTGAAGCCTCCCACATTGGGCACGTGCGCGCCGGACTCCCGCAGTTTGCTCGCAACAAATACGTTGCATTGGTTGATGGTTTTGCCATTTCTTTCGACAGGAGCCCATTTGTCGCTGCCAATGTCGGCGTGGGCGTTCTGCACCAAGCGTTGTGGCCGGAAGCGTTTTTCCTCCAGCCGCCGGTCCTCGTTGTCCCAACCTCTGTCGCCCTCCGCGTCGGCCGGGATGGCGTCCAGGACATTGGTCGCGTCGTCCCCATATTCGGCCGTGACGACCTGCGGCTCCTCTTCGTTTTCGATCCGGTAGATGGCTGGTCGGATCCGGCGTCCGAGCCCAGCTCACAGTCCATTAATGATTACGGGTCAGCATGCCTCCATCTTTCCACGAGCGAGCGGCACGGTTCCTCCTCCTCTTCCTGAAAGTGGTGCAAATTATATTGGTTGCCGATAAAGCGCCAGACCGGACACCGGTTGTCGGTGTGCAGGGGGGCGATGAGGACAATATCCTTGTAGCCCTTGGACGATTCTGGCCCGAAAGCCACGCACTCGGCATAAGTGATGAGGTCGAGTAGTTCTCGCCATTTGCCGAAGCGGTCTTGCTGCAGCACTTCCAATGGGCAGCCTTCTGAGCCGCAGATGAATATCCCTTGATACATGACAAGGACCAGCGGTGGCGCGCTGCTCCGTACGGGCTCCACCGCCACGAATTCTTTTCCCGGAATTTCGGGATTCCGAAGGTTGGCGCGCACGTCCCGGTACGTCTGCCGTGTGTGCAGCATTTTGCGAACGCCCTTGTGCCCCTCTGTGCTGAATGTCGCGAGCCACCACTGGGGTCGGCATTGAGGCGGGTCCTGCTCAGCCGCCCGCGCCGTCTGCGCCGTGAGGGTGAGTAAGGCGATGAGACAGGCTGTTGCAGCAAGACATTTCACTATCGCCACCTCCTGTGAACCGTGAAGGGCACCGGATAACCACCCAGCTCACGCATGACGTCCGTCGCTTCGCAATTCCGCAGGTCCACCCTGGTAGCTTCCCGCACATTTTGTATTTAGACCTACAGACATGTTGCCGGACGTCTTGCGATAGGTGGTGCGCGGCGAAGGGCTGCGGCTGGCGGCAAATGCCTGCCGTCTGGGCGCGTCAGCGGTCCTCAACGACGCGGTATTTGATGTTCGGGTTGGGCTCGAATCCGAATGCCCGGATGAAAGCGGCATAGTCCTTTATGGACGGCTGCTCCGATCGAATACGCATCTTCAACCCTGCAATATCATGATCGTATACAAGTGAAATTCGGTACACGACATCAGGGCCGCCTTCGCTGTAGTCCCCGCAATCAACTTGGAGCACCCACTTCCCCCAAAGAAAGGACCGTTCCCATATGTCCGGTTTCATTCCGCTCTGATAGCTTGGAACACCGCAAAAAGTTTCAACTTCAGCAGGCGTCATGCCGAGTTGCACTTTTTCCCAGCCTTGCGGATAACCGTTATGAAAATGATAATTCAGCAACATGATGGCAATGCAAATTGATAATATGTAGCAAAGTCGTCTCCACGTTTTTGTGCTCATTGCATGCCTTCGTTAGGGGTGTGTCTTAATGTATCGCCAGAACGTGACCGGACGCTGCTCGTTGCCTCGGAAGCCCGAATTTCTTTCCACAACACGACCGTACTCTGGATCGCCTTTAATGCTCGACACGGAGACAGTTTTTCCGCTGCCGCTCACGATGCCGACATGATTTCCGTCGGAAGCGACGTCTCCAGGCATCGCTATTTTGACCCGCTCAAAACCGGGCACGCCATTATACCAATCCTTGGCCGACGGGATCTGTCCGCCCCAGCGCCCACCGCTCATTTCGTTGAGTCTGTCGCTCGGGTCTTCGCCAAGGGTTCCGCTGAAGCCTCCCACATTGGGCACGAGCGCGCCGGACTCCCGCAGTTTGCTCGCAACATACTCGTTACAGTGGTTCCTGATCTCGCCGTTCTCAGTCGTTGGAGCCCATTCGTCGCTGCCAATTTCGGCGCGGGCGTTCTGCACCAAGCGTTGTGGCCGGAAGCGTTTTTCCTCCAGCCGTCGGTCCTCGTTGTCCCAACCTTTGTCGCCCTCCGCGTCGGCCGGGATGGCGTCCAGGACATTGGCCGCGTCGTCCCCATATTCGGCCGTGACGACCTGCGGCTCCTCTTCGTTTTCGAGCTGGTAGATGGCCGGTTCGACATCCGCAGGCTGGTCAGTTCCGTAATCGGAAGCGATCCGCCACTCCGGCGGCACGTCCTGATCGGCGGAACCGCCGCTCTTGTCGCCTTCATCCTCCTCCGCTCCAAAGGTGAAAATCCCCCCGGTCCCCCGGTCGTAGACCCCGCCGGTCGGTCCCGTGTAGCGGCCCCAGGAGTCGTAGGGCTGCGGATGTCCGCCCGCGCCGGTTTTCATGCCCGCTCCTCCGGAGGCAGGCAAAAAGTTTGTCTCTTCATCGTTCCCAAGATCGTCCGCTGCGTCGAGGTCAAGCAACGACAAACGTTCCGGCGAACGCCGTTCCGGAATCGTCACGGGGACGAAGTCGCCATGCCGCATCCTTTGTCGCCTGTCTTTTCGCGAGCATAGTGAATCTTCTTTCGAGATTCAATCCAGTATAGCGTAGCCTATCGTGCGGACGGATTTCTTCAGCGACGGGGCCGCGGGGGATGCTGCGGGGGGGGGGAACGCCTCCGGCGGCCAGGGAGGTCCGCCTCCCTGGACCCTCCGCCAAGGGGTCTTCGACCCCCTGGACTCCCTGTATCGCTTCCTGGGCGCATGGCGAACGCCATGCGCCCAGGTCGCGACCGGCGGCCCGGCGGAAGGGCGCGGCGAAAGCCGGGAGCGTCCGGCTTGGCGCGGGACCCTTGTCACCCCCCTGAAAGGGGGCGCAGGGAGGGCCCGGGAGGGGCGCGCAGCCCCTCCCGGATTCCCCCCCCGCGGACGGCGTAGCGCCGCTAGAGTTTGCTTTTGAGCACGATGTCGGTGATGGGCCCGCGGGAGCGTTCGCCCTTGAGCACCATGTGGGCGTAGTTCTTGTAGCCCTTGAGTTTCTTGACGACCCAGTTGAGGCCGTTGTTGCTTTCGTTGAGGTAGGGGTTGTCGACTTGGCGCGTATCGCCCAGGCAGAAGCACTTGACGCCCTCGCCCATGCGCGTGAGCAGGGCGCGGGTCTCGTTGCGCGAGAGGTTCTGCATCTCGTCGACGATGACGATGCAGTTCTCCATGTTCATGCCGCGGATGTAGGCGATGGGCTGGATGATGAAGCGCTTGGGGTTGAGCTTGAGCGGGGCGTCGCCCTGGGTGTCCTGGAAGATGCGGTTGGCGGGGCGCTGCTCGTGGAGCTTGAGCAGGAGATCGGTGATGTAGCGCACGTATGGGGCCATCTTCTCCTCGATGTCGCCGGGGAGGAAGCCCATCTTGGCGCCGATTTCGACGATGGGCTTGACCAGGTAGATGCGCTTGTAGGGGTTGTCCTTGCGTTCGAGGAGCAGATAGAGCGCGGCGGCGAGGGCGAGGAAGGTCTTGCCGTAGCCGGCCTCGGACTGGAGGGACACCAGATCGACGTGCGGATCGAGCATGAGCTCCAGGGCGAGGTTCTGGTACACGGAGCGCGGCTTGAGGCCCCAGACCTCGTGGGTGTAGCCGATGGGCTTGGGCCCGTCCGCGCCGTAGAAGGTCGGGGTGCCGGCCTCCCAGCGGAAGGAGTTGGGCACGGGGTCTTCGCCCTCGTCCACGAAGCCGGTGTAGATCTGCGATTCGCTCTGGAAGGGCACGGAGTCGCGGTAGCCCTCGCAGGGGATGCCGAAGACGCGGGCCTTGAGCTGGAGGATGCGGTCGTTGGTGACGAGGATGGGCTCGCCCAGGCCCTGGTGGCCGATTTCGCGCAGGATGCGGTCGTCGGGCGACATGTCCGGCGTGAAGTCATGGCCGTTGGGCGGAAAGATGCGCACGAGCGGGTCGTCGAGGATGGAGGTGACGGCCTGGGCCACGACGTGGCCGAGGCGGCCGTCGCGCTTGAGCGTGTCCAGCTCGGTGAGCACGGTGTAGGGGATGTGGATGCGGTTTTCCTCCCCGTTGCGCAGGGCGGCGATGCACTTGGGGTTCTCAATGAGCACGTTGGTGTCGAGCACGAAATTTTTCGAGGCCATCAGGATCCCTTAGGTTGTGGTTTCGGCCGCCGGACGCCCGGTCGGGCCGCAGGGTCCCCAGTCATCGTGCTGTTGCGTTGCCGTGATCTTCGTCATCACCCCCTTCGTGCGTCCGTCCGCGGGACGCGGCGTCGGCCCTGGACTGCTTCCGGGACTTTAAAAATTCTCTAAACATTTCTCCGGCGGCGGTCCAGCACAATAAAGTGACATGATTGTGACGGCTTGGCGCGACGGCGGCGCTGGGGGAAGCGGCGGAGGCGCGGGGCCGGACGCGACGATCCGGTCCCGCCCGGGGGGAAGGCTAGGGATGCCCAGTGGCTGCGCTCTCAAGCAGGGCGTGGACCCGGCCCGCGGTGCGGCCCGCGAGGCGGATGCACTCGGCGTCGCGCTCCTGCGGGCCCAGGCGCTCCAGCACCGCGCCGCAGCGCGGCCCGCCGAACTCCGCCGCGAACCAGTCCTGCAGCGCCGCGGCGAGGGCGGCGGCCGCGTCCCATTTGGCGCGGTCCGGCCTGTCGCGGCCCAGAACCAGTCCCAGGGCGATGAGCCCGCCGGAGAGCGCGCCGCAGGGTCCGGTCTTGCTGCGGCCGATGCCGCCGCCGAAGGCCGTGGCCGCGCGCGGCGACACGCCGGTCCGGCCCTGTCCCTCCATGACCGCCTGGAGCACCGCCTCGGCGCAGTGCAGCCCGCCCCGGAACAGCTCCGTGGCGCGGGCCTCGACCTGTTTGCTGTCCATACGCACCTCCTGTGTGGTTGACGCATGTTGTGTTCCGGAATACCGATTAGTCGCCTTGAGCAATCGTGTCCAACGATTCGTTTCAATGAGTCTGAACGGAAAAACCGAACGCCGGAGGGCGCATGGAACTGCGGGACGTGAGGACCTTCGCCGCCGTGGCGCGGCTGCTGAGCTTCCGGCGCGCGGCCGAGGAGCTCCACGCGGCCCAGTCCACGGTTTCGGCGCGCATCGCGGCGCTGGAGGACGATTTGGGCGTGCGGCTGTTCGAGCGCCTGGGACGGCGGGTGGCGCTCACCGACGCCGGCGCGCGGCTGCTGGACTATGCGCGCCGGCTGGTGGACATGGAGGACGAGGCCCGCGCCTGGACGGCCGGGGCGGGGGAGGCGCGCGGCAGCATCACCGTGCGCGTGCCGGAATCGCTGTGCGCCTGGCGCATGGGCGGGGTCATCCGGGCCTTCCGCGAGCGCTATCCGGGCGTGGCCCTGCACTTCGCCACTTGCGCCGTGGACGGCCTGGACCGGGACCTGCGCCAGGGCGTGACGGACGTGGCCTTTCTTCTGGCCGAGGGCGTCGGCGCCCACGACCTCGTGGCCGAGGCGCTCGGCGTGGAGCGGCTGCTGCTCGTGGCCGCGCCGGGCCACTCCCTGGCGCGCGCGGCTGCGGTGGGGCCGGAGGATCTGGCCGGGGCGGCGCTGCTGCTCTCCCGCGCGGACTGCGCCTACCGGCGGCCCTTCGAGGCCCTGCTCCGGGAGCGCGGCGTGGCCTGCGCGGCCGCGCTGGAGTTCTCCAGCGTCGCAGCCCTGCGCGGCTGCCTGCTGGCCGGGCTGGGCGTGAGCATTCTGCCGGAGTTCGCGGTGCGGGAGGATCTGGCCGCCGGGCGGCTCGCGGCGCTGGCCTGGACCGGGGAGGTGCTGGAGACGGCGCTGCTCATGCTGCGCCACCGCGACAAGTGGCTTTCCCCGCCGCTGGCGGCGTTCATGGCGCTGGCGCGGGCCGGTCTGGCCGGGGGCTAGGCCCTGGCCTGGGCGGCCAGATAGTCGGCCATGGTCCGGGCCTCGCGCGCGGTCTCGCGCAGGGCGTGGTAGAAGGAATAGAAGCGCATGACCTCGTCCGCGTCATAGCCGGCCAGGGCGCGCTCGCGGCGCAGGGCGTCGAGGCGCGCGGCGGCGGCGGCCAGGGCGCGGTCCAGGCGGCCGGCGCAGCCCGGCGGCGGGGGCGCGTCGCGCTCCACCACGGCGGCCAGGTCGTACAGCAGGGCCTGGATCGCCGCGCCGAGTTCGGACAGCTCATCCGCCAGGCGGGCGTGGAAGCTGCCGGCGCTCAGGTCGGCGGGGGCGGCCTTGGCGGCGTCCTCGACGGCGTGGTCCATGGCCAGCAGGTGCTCGGCCAGGCGGCCCTGGGCGCGCAGCAGCACGGCCAGGTTTTCGGCCTGGGCGCTGGTGCCCGGCTCGTGGCGCGCGGCCGAAAGCAGCTGGCGGTTGCGCAGATCCAGGCGCAGCACCGAGTCCTTGGCGTGGAACACGCGGGTGCGCTCGTAGTGGTCGTCCAGACGGGAGTCCAGGAGCGCGGCGAGCAGGTTGCCCAGCTTGACCAGGGCCTTGGCCAGGCCGAAGCGCAGCACCACCCGGGCGCGGGCCGGCCAGGCCAGGGACACGGCCAGGGCCACCACGATGCCCAGGCCCACCTCCAGGAAGCGGTTGAGGCCCACGAGGAAGGCGCTCTGCGCGCCGCCCTCGTGCAGACAGATGACCACCGCGGCGGTGAGCCCGGCCAGGCGCAGGTTCTCGTTGCGCGCCGCGATCAGGGCGCAGACGAAGATCGTCACGAACATGGCCCCGGCCAGGGTGGTCATGCCCTGGCCCATGAGCGCGTCGGACGAGGCCGCGGCCAGCGCGCCCAGGAAGGCCCCGGCCGCCGTGCCCAGCAGCCGCGCCCAGCCGGCCATGATCGAGCTGCCGAAGTTGGCCTGCATGACCAGGATGGACGAGAACACGGCCCAGTAGCCCTGCTCCAGGTTCAGCACCCGGGTGAGGATGGCCGTGATCGTCGCGGCGATGGCCGTGCGCAGGGAGCGGGTCAGGGCCTGCGCGGGCATGTGGCGGAGTAGGGCGGTGAAGCTCGTGTTCATGGCGCGATCGCTGTTGCAGGGACCAAACGGGGCGGGCCGCCCCGGACACGCGCCGCAGGCGGCGGCCCGCCGGGCGGGGGTTAGGCCGCCGGCTTGCCGGCCAAAACGTCGCGCAGGTGCGCGATGTGCATGGCCACGTGGTGCTGCCCGAGCCCGCCGATCAGGGCCCCCAGGCTGGGGCGTTCGCCCATGGGCGACTTGGCCAGCGCCGGCACGTGGGCCGTGCGGCCGAACTGCTCCTCCCGGAGCCCTTCGGCGAAGCGGGCGACGGCTTCGTACTTTTGCGCCGCCTTGTCAACCAGAAGCGCGAAGGGCATGGCGCGGCGCTCCTCGCCCATATAGATTTGCTCCGGCACGAGGTCGATGCGCGGCTCGTCCTCGTCGAGGAGGCGCTGGTAGAGCCCGACCAGCCCCGGCCCCTCCGGCCCGACGAGGTGGGAGAGGATCTCCCGCGGGGTCCAGCGGCCCTCGGGCGCGCGTCCGGCCGCGGCCTCGTCCACTTCGGCGCAGGCCGTCCGGAGTTCCTTGATCGTCGCGCGGATGGATTCGGCCAGTTTGGCTCCGGTTGCGCTGGGCATGCGTTCCTCCTGGGGGTTCGGGGTTAGCTGGCCCGCCGCCACTTCTCCACGTCGGCCCAGAATTCCGGACCGGTGCTCACGTGGTAGCGGTCGCCGAGCTTGAGGCAGCAGGTGGCCTCGGGCAGGTAGAGGTCCATGAGCACGGGCACGCCGCCCGGGTGCGCCGCCAGCACGCCCTTGAGCTCGTCCAGGCGTTCCTGGGCGCAGTGCTCCTCGCGCGCGGGGATGTGCGCCGGCTCCCGGCATTCGGCCGCGGCCTGGGCCAGGAGCTTGATGCTTTCGGCGAGCATCTTGGCCTCGCGCGGGGCGTCCTCCTCGCCGGGGCGGGAGCGCGCGTCCACCTTGCCCTCGAACAGCAGCGGCTGGTCCTGGGCCAGCAGCTCGCGGGCCAGGGCGTAGGTGTCGGCGAAGAGCGTCACGTCGCCGGTGCCGGTGAGGTCCTCGATCTGCAGAAAGGCCATCTTGTCGCCCTTCTTGTTGATGAATTCGCGCAGGGAGGTGACGATGCCGGCGACCTTCACCGGCGCTCCGCCGGGCAGCTCCTTGAGGTCCTGCAACTCGGCCAGGCCCATGCGGCGCATCTCCAGGCGGTAGCGCAGGAGGGGGTGGCTGGAGAGGAAGAAGCCCAGGGCCTCCTTCTCCAGGCGCAGCTTCTCCTCGTCGCCCCATTCGGGGACGTCCTCGTCCGCCGGGCGCACGGCCGGCTCGGCCTTGCCGTCGGACTGGGCGCCGCCGAGCATGTCCAGCATGGAGATCATGCCCTGGGCCTTCTCCTTGGCCTTCTTCTGGCCCAGAGCCACGGCGCGGTCCAGGCTGGCCACGAGGCCGGCGCGGGTCTTGCCCAGGGAGTCCATGGCCCCGGCCTTGATCAGCGACTCCAGGGTCCGGCGGTTGAGCTTGCGCAGGTTCACCCGGTCGCAGAGGTCGTAGATGTCGCGGTAGGGGCCGTTCTGCTGGCGCTCGGCCACGATGTCGCCCACGGCCTCCTCGCCCACGCCCTTGATGCCGGCCAGGCCGAAGACGACCTTGTCGTCGGCGACGCAGAAGCGGCTCTCGCTGACGTTCACGTCCGGCGGCACGATGGGGATTTGCAGGTCGCGGCAGGCGTTGATGTAGGTGAAGACCTTGTCGGTGTTCGTCAGTTCCGAGCTGATCAGCGCGGCCATGAACTCGTGCGGGAAATGGGCCTTGAGGTAGGCCGTGTAGTAGGAGATCAGCGCGTAGGCCGCGGAGTGGGACTTGTTGAAGCCGTACTCGGCGAACTTCTCCATGAGGTCGAAGATCTCGGCGGCCGTGGCCTCGGCGATGCCGTTCTCCTTCGCGCCGGCCATGAACTTCTGGCGCTCCTTGGCCATCTCCTCGACCTTTTTCTTGCCCATGGCGCGGCGGAGCAGATCCGCGCCGCCCAGCGTGTAGTTGGCGATGACCCGGGCGCAGCTCATGACCTGCTCCTGGTACACGATGACGCCGTAGGTGGGCTTGAGGGTCTCCTCCAGGCTGGGGTGCGGATAGGTCACGGGGATCTGGCCGTGCTTGCGCTTGATGAACTCGTCGACCATGCCGGAGCCCAGCGGGCCCGGACGGTAGAGCGCGAGCATGGCGATGATGTCCTCGAAGCAGCTCGGCTTGAGCATGCGCAGGTACTTGCGCATGCCGCTGGACTCCACCTGGAAGATGCCGTCGGTGTCGCCCTGGGCGAAGATTTCGTAGGTGGCCGGGTCGTCCAGCCCCAGGTTGTCCAGGTCGGGCGGGGTCTTGCCGTTGCGGCGGATGATGTCGAGGGCGTCCTCGATGACGGTCATGGTGCGCAGGCCCAGAAAGTCGAACTTGATCAGGCCGACCTTCTCCACGAACTTGCCGTCGAACTGGGTGACGATTTCGCCCTCTTTCCCCTTGTACAGCGGCAGGTAGTCGAGCATGGGCTTTTCGGAGATGACGATGCCCGCGGCGTGGGTGGAGACATGGCGCGCCAGGCCCTCCAGCCGGCGCGAGACGTCGATGAGCTTCTCGACCTGCGGGTTGCCCGCGCACAGGGCCGCCAGCTCGGGCTCCTTGTCCAGGGCCTTGTCGATGGTCATCTTGAGGTCTTCGGGGATGAGCTTGGCGATGCGGTCGGTCTCGGCGAAGCTCATGCCCAGGGCGCGGCCGACGTCCTTGATCACGGCCTTGGCCTTCATGGTCCCGAAGGTGGTGATCTGCGCCACGTGGTCGCGGCCGTACTTGCCCGCGACATAGCCCACCACCTCCAGGCGGCGGCGTTCGCAGAAGTCCACGTCGATATCCGGCATGCTCACGCGTTCGATGTTCAGGAAGCGCTCGAACAGCAGATCGTAGGGGATGGGGTCCAGGTTGGTGATCTTGAGGGCCCAGGCCACCAGCGAGCCCGCGGCCGAGCCGCGGCCCGGCCCCACCGGGATGCCCTGGTTCTTGGCCCAGTTGATGAAGTCCTGGACGATGAGGAAATAGGCCGGGAAGCCCATCTCCTTGATCACGCCCAGCTCGTACTCCAGGCGTTCGCGGTAGGCCTTCTCGTCGACCGTGTAGTTGATGGCCTTCAGGCGCTTTTCCAGGCCCTCGCGGGCCAAGCGCTCGAACTCCTCGGTGATGCTCACGCCCTCGGGCAGGTCGTAGACCGGGAAATAGTGATTGCCCAGCTCGATCTCGACGTTGCATTCCTCGGCGATTTTGACCGTGTTGGCGATGGCCTCGGGGCAGTAGCTGAAGGCCTGCTCCATCTCCTCCATGCTCTTGAAGTACAGGCCGTCGGTGTCCATGCGCATGCGGTCCTTGTCCAGGACCGTACGCTGGGTGCCGATGCAGAGCAGGATGTCGTGGGCCTCGGCGTCCTCGCGGGCGAGGTAGTGGCAGTCGTTGGTGGCCACCAGCGGCAGGCCGGTCTCCTTGGCCGTGGCCAGGAGCAGCTCGTTGGCCCGGGTCTGCTCGGCGATGCCGTTCTCCTGGAGCTCCAGGTAGAAGCGGCCGGGAAAGATCTCGCCGTATTCCCGCGCGGTGCGGATGCCGGCGTCCAGGCCCTGGGAGAGCAAGGTGCGGTTGACCTCGCCGGCGAGGCAGGCCGACAGGGCGATGAGCCCCTCGCCGTACTGGCGCAGCAGCTCCTTGTCCACGCGCGGCTTGTAGTGGAAGCCCGTGAGGTAGCCCTCGGTGGTGAGCTTGATCAGGTTCTTGTAGCCCTGGTGATCCTTGGCCAGGAGGACCAGATGAAAGGCGGACAGGCGGGCGCTGTTGGCGCTCTTGTCGGTGCGCGCCCCCGGCGCCACGTAGACCTCGCAGCCGATGATCGGCTTGATGCCGGTGTCCAGCGCCTTCTGGCGGAAGACCAGGGCCCCGTGCATGTTGCCGTGGTCGGTGAGGGCCACGGCCGGCATGCCGAAGTCCTTGGCCCGCGTGCAGAGGTCCTTGACCCGGATGGCGCCGTCCAGCAGGCTGTATTCGCTGTGGCAGTGAAGATGAACGAAGTCGGCCATGTACTCACCCCTTTGCGCGCGAAGCTCCCTCGTGTATACACCAGGACGCCGGGGTTGGAAACGGTTCCGGCCAATGACGATTCATCGGTTGAGATTCCAATAGGTTGCCACGCCGACGGAACGGAGCGCCCGCACAGGGTATGATCGACAGGATGAAGCGCAAGCTCAGGCGGCTTTCCGCGGCCGTGCCGGTGCTCGTGGGGGCGCTGGCCGTCTCCGTCCTGCTCGCGCTTGTGGCCTGGCTGGCCGGCCCCTACCTGCCGCAGGCCTTCCGGGACTTCATCCGGGAGCTGGCCCAGGAGGACTTCGAGACCCGGCGCTACGCCCTCAAGGCCTGGTTCGACGGCTGGGGCGCGGTTTCGGCCTGGGTGTTCCTGGGCGTGCAGTTCCTCCAGGTGGTGGTCGCGCCCATCCCCGGCCAGTTCGTGGGGCTGCTCGGCGGCTTCGTCTTCGGCTTCTGGCGCGGTCTGGCGCTCAACGTCCTGGGCAACGCCGTCGGCTCCCTGGCGGCCATGCTCCTGACGCGCTTCTTCGGCGAACGGGTCATGCGGCCCTTCGTGCCCGCCCACCTGCTGGAGCGCTTCGACCGCGTGATCCACGAGGGCGGCCTGGCCAACTTCTTCATGCTCTACCTCTTGCCCGGCACGCCCAAGGACGCCATCTGCTTCATGGCCGGGCTGACGCGTTTCCCGGTCTGGAAGCTGATCCTGGTGAACACCCTGGGCCGGCTGCCCGGGTTGGTCGTGCTCACCTTCACCGGCGCGGCCGTGGACGCCGACCTGACCACGGTCAAGATCGTCTTCGGCGCGGCCCTGTTCCTGGCCCTGCTGGCCTGGCTGTTCGACGAGGAGATCAAGGAGCGGCTTTCGCGCTTCACGGACTAGACGCGCTTGCGGCGGCGGGCGGAGTGGTGTAGATATTCTCTAGACGGGTTGGCCGCCGTGCGGCGCGATCCCCGCGGTTCCTTCCTTCCCGGCACCAAGGAGTCATGCCATGCGAAAGACTCTGCTGGCCGCGTCGGCGCTTTTGGCCCTGCTGCTGCTGGGCGGCTGCTACGGCGCGCACAACCTTTCCGACGGCAACTCGCCGCACTACGAGCAGGGCCTGGTGGACAAGTCCGCGGCGGTGATCCGCTCCATGCGGACTTCGCCGTCCTTCAAGCACATCGAGATCTACCTGCGCAACGCGCGCGGCGTGCTGATCTTCCCCAGCGTGATCAAGGCCGGGCTGATCTACGGCGGCCAGGGCGGCAACGGCGTGCTCCTGGCCAAGGGCGCGGACGGCGTCTGGTCCGCCCCGGCCTTCTACACCCTGGGCGGCGGCAGCATCGGCCTGCAGATCGGCGTGCAGGAGGCGGCCATCGTCCTGGTGTTCATGAACGACAAGGCCCTCAAGGCGGCCATCGACACCGGGCTGACCATCGGCGCGGACGCCACGGCCGCGGCCGGCACCCTGGGCGCCACGGGCGAGGTCGCCAGCACCCACGTGTTCAAGGACGTGTACTACTTCGCCGACGTGGGCGGCCTGTTCGCCGGCCTGTCCCTGGAGGGCGGGGTGATCCATGTGCGCGAGGGGCTGAACAAGGCCTACTACGGTCACGACCTGACCCCGCGGCAGATCCTGCTGGAGCACCAGGGCGAGGCGCGCGGATCGGAGTCCCTCCGCGAGGCTCTGGTGGTCCCCCACAAGGCCCGGTAGGGGCCGGATAGATGAACGGATTTATGGGCGGCCGGCGGCTCCTCCTCCGTTGGCTGCCGGTCGCCCTTCTCCTTGCGGCGCTGCTGGGCTGCGCGGCGCGGACCCCGCCGCCGCCCCAGACGCCGCCGTCCCCCAAGCCAGAGGCCTCGGCGCCGGACCTGCGCGACATCGCCGTGCTGCCCCAGCGGGTCGAGGCCTACTTCGCCCCGGCGGAGCTGGACAGGCCGCTGCTTTCGGCCGCGACCCAGCAGCAGGCCTACGCCCGCCTGCGCGAACTGCACTTCGCCCCCTGGCACCGCACCCGGCCGGCGCACACCCGCGCCGACGCCTTCTGGGGTCTGGCGCGCGTCCGCCAGAACCGCCACTACGGCGAGAACCTGCGGCCCCTGGGCCCGGACTTCGCCGCGGAGATGCTGGCCCAGGTCCGGCCCGAGGGCTATCCCAACACCCTGCGGCGGGCCATCGCCACGAGCAACACCTCCCTGCGCGTGCTGCCCACCGCGCGGCCCGGCTTCCTCAAGCCCGGCCTGCCCGGCGAGGGCTATCCCTTCGACTACTGGCAGAACTCCGGCCTGCTCGCCGGGACGCCGCTGCTCGTCACGCACGTCAGCGCCGACGGGGCCTGGGTCCACGTTGAGGCCCGCACCGCGGCGGGCTGGGTGCCCGTGGCGGACGTGGCCTTCGTGGACGAGGCCTTCGTGAACGCCTGGGAGGCGTTGCCCCTGGCGGCCGTCACGCAGGAGGGCGCGCCCGTGGCCGCGCGCTTCGCCGGAGCGGCGGGCGAGGCCGAGGGCAACGGCGAAACGGTCCCGGAAGGGGGCGACGCCCTGACGTTGTTCTCCGGCCGCATCGGCATGCTCCTGCCCATGACCGAGCAGGACGCGGCGGGAATCACCGTGCTTGCGCCCGGCCGCGGGGCCGACGGCCGCGCCGTGAGCCTGGCCGCGCGCCTGCCGCATCAGGCGGCCGAGCCCGCGCCGCTTTTGCCCACGCCGCGCAACTACGCGCGCCTGGCCGATCAGCTCATGGGCCAGCCCTACGGCTGGGGCGGCTTTCTCGGCAACCGCGACTGCTCCGCGCTGCTGCTCGACCTCTACGCGCCGTTCGGGATCTTCCTGCCGCGCAACTCGCGCCAGCAGTCGCGCGAGGGGCTCTGGACACCGTTCGGGACCAATACGCCGGAGGAGAAGGAGGCGCGGCTGCTGGCCGAGGGCCGGCCGCTCTTGACCCTGCTGCACAAGCCGGGGCATATCATGCTCTACCTGGGCAGCCTGGGCGGCCGCGCGGTGGTCCTGCACGACCTCTGGGGCCTGCGCACCAGGGACGCCGCCGGCGGGGAGGGGCGCTTCGTCGTGGGCCGGGTGGCCGTCACCACCCTGACCCCGGGCGCGGAGATGCCCGAGGTGGCGCGCGCCGGTACGCTCCTGCCCAGTCTGGACGGCATGACCCAAATCTGCCCGCCGGAGGGCGCGGACCCGGCCGCTTCAGCCGAGCAGTAATCAATAGTATAGGAGGCCCACGTGCCGCAGGCGTCCGACACGCCCCTCAACTTCGCCTTCGCCGGGCCCGGACCGGCGCGGCCCAACGGCCGCAGCGTGGCGGTCATCGGCGCGGGGCCCTCGGGGCTGGCCGCCGCGGGCTTCCTGGCCTGCCTGGGCTATGGCGTGGACGTCTACGACAAGCTGCCCAAACCCGGCGGGCTCATGGTCTTCGGCATCCCGGCCGAGCGCATCCCGGCCGAGCGCATCGCCGGCGGCGTGGCCCTGTTGGCCGAGCGCTACGGCGTGCGCTTCCACCCCGGCACCAAGATTTGCGACCGCCGCCAGGTCGACGACACCGGCGACGAACTCTCCACCCACTGCATGGACCTGGACGACCTCGTGCGCGAGCACGACGCCGTGGTGCTCTGCACGGGGTCCTGGAAGCCGCGCCGGCTCAACGTCCCCGGCGAGGAGCTGCAGGGCGTGTACACGGGCCTGGCCTTCCTCTTCCCCATCCGCGCCGCCGCGTACAACAGGAAGGCCGTGGCCGACATCGCCGTGGCCGGCAAGAACGTCGTGGTCATCGGCGCGGGCTTCTCGGCCGTGGACGTGGCGCATGGCGCCCTGGGCCAGGGGGCCGGCCGGGTCAGCCTGGTCTATCGGCGCACCCGGCGCGAAGCGCCCTGCGGCAGCCACGAGATCGAGCTCTTCGAGGCGGCCGGCGGCCAGTGGCTGGAGCTGGTGACGCCCATCCGGATCCTCGGCGCGCAGGGCCGCGTCACGGGCATCGAGTGCATCCAGTGCCGCCTGGGCGAGCCCGACGCCGACGGCCGCAGGAGCGCCGTGCCCGATTCCTGCGCCAAGACCGTGCTCCCGGCGGACATCGTTGTCGCGGCCATCGGCGAGACGCCGGCCCCGCCCTTCGCCGAGCGCCTGGGCCTGGAGTCCGTGCGCAAAAACGCCATCCACTGGCTCCAGATGACGCGCATGGACGGGGTCTTCGTGGCCGGCGACGCCCTCACCGGGCCGAGCAAGATCGGCAAGGCCGTGTACAGCGGCCTGCGCGCGGCGCAGTCCCTCTCGCGCTGGCTCACGCTCAAGTCGTTGAACCGCGAGCTGGAGTACCGCGAGGAGCCGCCCATCCGGAAGGAAGACCTGCGCTAGGGGGAAGCATGGCCGAGGACGACCTGATCCTGTTCATCGACTACGCCCGCTGCATCGGCTGTGAAAGCTGCGAGTCGGCCTGCCGCTTCATCCACGGCCTGCCGCGCATCAACATGACGCGCACGGCGGCCGGGATCATGGCCCCGGTGTACTGTCGCCATTGCGAGAACGCGGCCTGCGTGAAGAGCTGCACGCGCGGGGCCCTGCAAAAGGCGTCCGGCGGCGCGGTGCTGCTCAATCCCGTGCTCTGCGCAGGCTGCGAGACCAA
>Ga0268263_1000226_pt1:0-77500 | contig 123938 bp, 104 predicted proteins | sample Biomet5_FD_190358 | JGI IMG/M metagenome (GOLD analysis project Ga0268263, IMG submission 190358) | Microbial communities from bioreactor (seeded with sewage sludge) at LBNL, California, USA - Biofuel metagenome 5 (SPAdes) (version 4) | ecosystem: Engineered > Bioreactor > Anaerobic >... | reverse complement strand
TCTGGTGGGTAGTTTGACTGGGGCGGTCGCCTCCAAAAACGTAACGGAGGCTTGCAAAGGTTCCCTCAGGCTGATTGGAAACCAGCCGTCGAGTGCAAAAGCATAAGGGAGCTTGACTGTAAGAGAGACATCTCGAGCAGGTACGAAAGTAGGCTTTAGTGATCCGGTGGTCCCGCATGGAAGGGCCATCGCTCATAGGATAAAAGGTACGCCGGGGATAACAGGCTGATCGCATCCAAGAGTTCACATCGACGATGCGGTTTGGCACCTCGATGTCGGCTCATCACATCCTGGGGCTGAAGCAGGTCCCAAGGGTACGGCTGTTCGCCGTTTAAAGTGGTACGCGAGCTGGGTTTAAAACGTCGTGAGACAGTTTGGTCCCTATCTTCCGTGGGCGTCGGAGAATTGAAGAGGGGCTGCCCCTAGTACGAGAGGACCGGGGTGGACGAACCTCTGGTGTTCCTGTTGTCGCGCCAGCGGCATTGCAGGGTAGCTATGTTCGGAAGGAATAACCGCTGAAAGCATCTAAGCGGGAAATCTGCCTCAAGATTAATTCTCCCTCAGCTTCGGCTGCTGAAGACTCCCGGTAGACCACCGGGTTGATAGGCCGGACGTGTAAGCGCGGTGACGCGTTTAGCCAACCGGTACTAATAAGTCGTGCGGCTTTTAATTCCTCCTCTCTCCCCTATGAAACTTATATGTTTGTCCTGGTGGCCGTGGAGGCGGGGGTACACCCGATCCCTTTCCGAACTCGGAAGTTAAGCCCGCCATCGCCGATGATACTGCGGTTCAATCGTGGGAAAGTAGGTCGCTGCCAGGACTTATTTTGAAAGCCCTGACTCGAAAGAGTCAGGGCTTTTTCTTTTCCCGCAACCCGGTGGCGCCAAGCGTTTCGTATCCAGACTACGCCTGCGACTGTCCGTCTGACTTAAGATCCTGAATGAGCACGCGCAATTCGGCCGCCTGGCGCGAAAGCTCAAGCACCGACCGCGAAGCCTCGGCCATTGTTTTTGAGGTCTCCGAAGCGACGGTGTTCACTTCCTCAACAGCGTGGTTGATTTCTTCGCTCGCCGCCGATTGCTCTTCAGCTGCGGCAGCAATGGATTGCACCTGCGTGCTTGCCGTTTCCACGAGGTGCACGATGTCCTCCAAAGCCATTCCCGACCGTCCGGCAAGGTCGGTCGCCGAAGCGACGGCCTGAACGGCGCTCTCGACGTTGGCGATGTTGCTTTGCGTGGTGCGTTGCACGGCAAGAATGGCCTCGCCAACCTCTTTCGTGGCGTGCATGGTCTTTTCGGCCAGCTTGCGCACCTCGTCAGCCACCACGGCGAAACCGCGCCCGGCATCGCCGGCGCGGGCCGCCTCAATGGCCGCATTCAGCGCCAGCAAATTGGTCTGATCCGCGATTTCGCTGATGACGTTCATGATTTCGCCGATGCTTTCGGATTCCCGGCTGAGGTCGGTGACCTGCGCCTTGAGCGTCACAGCAACGCCCTGCACGCTGCTGATGCTTGCTATGACTTGTCGGACGACGCCAGCGCCTTCCTTGGCCTTGTCCTGCGCGCGCGACGATGTGTCCGCCGTATGGGACGCGTTTTCGGCGACCTCAAGGACGCTGGCGTTCATCTGCTCCATCGAGGCGGCGACCTCGGCTGCGCGCTGAGCCTGTTTCCGCGCCCCGTTGTTGCTCAGCTCGATCTGCGTGGCCAACTGCTGCGACGCTGCGCCGACGATCTCCACGACCTTCTCCAGCTTTTCGGCGGCATGCGCCATCCCCTTGCTCATGGCTTGGCGCGCGTATCCCTCCGCCTCCGCTGCCTTGGCCAGAGCGTTACGCGCATTGGCGGCTTCGTCCTGCGCACTTGCCTGGGCTTGGCTGGCGCGCGCGATGTTCTCCCGGACCTTGGCCGCGGTGTCCATGAGCACTTCGCCAAGCACACGAAGCTCGCGCGCACCGCTGACGCTGCACGCGCTGTCATAGTCGCCATTGGCGACGCCTTGGGCGTAGGCGTTCAATTGCCGCATAGGGCGCAGGATCGAGCGGACGGCCCAGATGGTCAGCAGCAGCACGATCGCGTTGATGCCGGCGGCCGCACCGAGAATGACGGCCATGTTTGACGCAAGCGTCTTGTCCGCGTGCGCCTCAACGACGTCGACCTCCTTGTTCGAGAGCGCGACGGTTTTGTCAACGGCGGAGCGATGACGTTTGTACGCGGCGGCAAGCGGGCCTTCCAGCACGGCGCGGGCCGCATCGTCGCGGCCGTCGCGTACAAGCGGCAGGAATTGCGTCTTGGCGATTTTCCAGAACTCCAGTCCTGCGGGGATGGATTCGTCGAGCATGGCCTGGCGGATTTGCGGCTGCGTCAGCGACTTTTCCCAAACGTCGCGTCTGTCGAGAAAGTCTTTTTCCAGCCGTGTCGCCTTGTCCAGAAGTGGTTGGCGATCGGCGCCCTTGGTCTGCAGGAGCTCGAAGCAGTTGAGATACGCTTCGATGAGATACTCGGGGGGCGGAAGGATATCCGCCAGGAGATCCTTGTACATCACGATGTCTGTGTAGATGGGGCCGCGGATTTTGACTTCGTTGACCGACCGGACGCAGACGGCGACGAGGGTGGCCGAGCCGAGGAGGGTGGTCGCCGCGATGGCCCAAAGCCGCATGGACAAGGACATGGAGCGCATGGGGGAGCACCTCCGTTCTATGAAATAAACAATTTTGAATATTACTCGCCGTAAAAGCTTACGTAGTATGCAAAAGATTACCGAACGTGTCAAATGACAGACGAAGTTGCGTAGTAGATCGCAACCGCAGTCGGAAGCGGATACGCGCGTTGATGCGTTCACGGAGGTGTGCGTCTGAAGTGAGGCGGGCTGGGGGAAGGCGGGGGATGAACTTTCGTCGCTTCCGGTCAGCGGTGGAGCCGGCGATCAGAACGCCGGCGACCGGAAGCGAGCAGAGAGGATTGCTGCGGCGTCAGCTCACCTGCGGGGGTTTTCGCACGGGGGCGTCGCCGTGCAGGTTGTCGCAGACGTACTGGCCGATGGAGCACACGAAGCGGTATTTGTCGCCGCGGCAGAGCGCACGCGAGAACTCCACGATTCGTCCGCTCTCGTTGTACACAAGGCCTTCGACCCATAGGCACGGACAGTATTCGATGACCTTGAGCAGGTGCCGCTCCTCTACGGTCGGAATCACCGCTCCGATTTCGGTGCGCGCATAGTCAAGGCGCATGTTGTATTCCTTCACCATGAGATTGTAGAGGTTCACCTCCAGCGACTGCTCCAGAATGTTGGGGAACAGATCCGCCGGAAGGTAGCAGTCCTCAAGCACGAGCGGAATGTCGCTGGCGAACATGATGCGCCGGATGTACACGACGTCCGCGCCGACCACCAGTCCGAGCTGCGAGGCGATGGGCGCTTCAGCCTTGATGACCTTGCCAACCAGTTTCTTGTAGCTGGGCAGCAGGCCGGCTTTCACGATGTCATCATGGTAGGAAGAGATGGTTTCCAGGGTCCTCGTCAGAACCGGGCGTTGCAGGGAGAGCAGGAAGGTGCCCTTGCCGCGTTTGCGGACAAGAAAGTGATCATCGACGAGTTTGTCGATGGCCTGGCGCACGGTCATGCGATGGACGCCGAACATCGCCGCCAGCTCGTTCTCGTTGGGGATCTTGTCGCCCACGATGAACTTCTTCTTGACGATCTGTTCGGACAGCCATTCGTAGATGATCAGATACTTCGCTTTTGCCACGGGCTTCTCCGCCTTCGGTATTCCGCCTAGCCTAATGCGCTTGAGACAGGCTGGCAACCGTCCGGAGCGCCATCCAAACGGTTCGACGTTTAAAACCAAGCATCTCAGTAGTCTGCCTAGCAAATGTAGCCGTGCGCGTCCAGCGTAAGCTTTGCGGGTAACCAATTTGAATTCATACTAATTTTTTGGAAAAGAATTTATTGACAAGGTTTTTTTTTGGTTTTATGTCTAGACATAACAGGTCTAGGCAAAGGTGTCCAACCAATCAGGAGGAACCCCCATGCCTGGCAAAGCGACCGTATCGCGTGTGTCACGGTCGTCAGCCGAACCCGGCATGCGGCTTACTCCTTAACCGAGGAGAAAACTCATGAGCCAGTCCCACAAGCAAGACAACGCGTCGTTCGTCAATTCCGATCGCAAGCATGTGTGGCATCACCTCACGCCGCACCTGCCCTTTGCCGACAAGCCGCCCATGATCATCACCGAGGGCAACGGCTTGACCCTGCGCGACATCAACGGCAAGGAATACCTGGACGCCACCTCCGGCGGCGTGTGGTGCGTCAACGTCGGCTACGGCCGTGAGCGCATCGCCAACGCCGTGCAGGCCCAGCTGAAGAAGATGCCCTATTACGCCGCCAGCGCCGGCAACCTGCCCGCCATCGAACTTTCCGAAAAACTCATCAACTACCTGCCCGGCCTGAGCAGGGTCTACATCTCCAACAGCGGTTCCGAGGCCAACGAAAAGGCCTACAAGATGGTCCGCTCCATGGCGCACATCTCCGGCAAGGTCGAGAAGAAGAAGATCCTCTTCCGCGAGCGCGACTACCATGGAACCACCATCACCACCCTGAGCACCTGCGGCCAGCAGGAGCGCAAGGAATGGTTCGGCCCCTTCACCCCCGGCTTCGTGCAGTTCCCCCACGCCTGCTGCTACCGCTGCGCCTTCAACAAGACCTACCCCAGCTGCGACGTGCAGTGCGCCCGCGCCGTTGAGGACGTCATCAAGCGCGAGGGTCCGGACACCGTTGGCGGCCTGATCGTCGAGCCCATCACCGCCGGCGGCGGCATCATCCCGCCGGTTAAGGAATACTACGAGATCCTCTCCGGCATCTGCCGCAAGTACGGCGTGCTGCTGATCATGGACGAGGTCGTCTGCGGCATGGGCCGTACCGGCACCATGTTCGGCTACCAGCACTACGGCATCGTTCCGGACATCGTGACCATGGCCAAGGGCGTCGCCAGCGCCTACATGCCCATCTCCATCACCGCCACCACCGAGGCCGTGTTCAAGGCCTTCCTCAACGATCCCAGCGACAAGATGGCCTACTTCCGCGACATCAGCACCTTCGGCGGCTGCGCGGCCTGCAGCACCGCCGCGGTTGAGAACATCAAGATCATCGAGGAAGAGAAGCTCCTCGACAACGTCAAGGCCATGGGCGACTACCTGCTCGACGGCCTCAAGGCCCTCAGCGACCATCCGAACATCGGCGACGTCCGCGGCAAGGGCCTGCTCTGCGGCGTGGAGTTCGTCGAGGACAAGAAGTCCAAGAAGCCTCTGGACGAAGGCAAGGCCGTGCAGGTCTGCGGCGCCACCGCCGCCGAGGGCGTGCTCATCGGCCGGACCAACCGCTGCCTGCCGGGCATGAACACCATCGTCAACTTCGCCCCCGCCTACGTCGTGACCAAGGCCGACATCGACCGCATCCTCGCGGCGTTCAAGGCTGGCGTGACCAAGGTTCTCGGGTAGTCGCCGCTCGCTACGGAAACGAGGATTCCTGTGAATCCTTTGCCCAACAACTAAGGAAGGACTACGTGGCAACCAAGCAGAAAATGATTGAGATCAAGAACTTCATCGATGGAGAGTGGTGCGACGAACCCACCGGCCGCCAGGTCGATCTGTTCAACCCCTCCACCGGCGAAGTGATCGGCAAGGTCCCCATGTCCCTGCCGGCGACCGTCGACGCCGCCACGGCCTCCGCCGCCGCGGCCTATCCGGGATGGCGCGCCACCTCCATCGGCAAGCGCGTGGAGTATCTCTTCGCCATCCACGCCGCCATGGGCGCCAACTCCGAGAAGCTGGCCTACGCCATCGCCATCGACCAGGGCAAGCACATCAGCGAAGCCCGCGGCGAGGTGCGCCGCGTGATGCAGCTGGTGGAGACCGCCTGCGGCATGCCGACCCTGCTCCAGGGCGAGACCCTGGACATGATCTCCCGGAACATCGTTGGCCGCGTGATCAAGGAGCCCCTGGGCGTGTTCTGCGGCGTCGCGCCGTTCAACTTCCCCGCCCTGGTGTTCGGCTGGTTCATTCCCTTCGCCATCGGCGCCGGCAACACCTTCGTGTTCAAGCCGTCGACCCAGTCTCCGTACTTCATGCAGGAGATGGGGAAGATCTTCCAGGACATCAAGCTGCCCAAGGGTGTTGTGAACATCATCCACGGCAACCGCGACGTCCCGGGCCAGTGGTATCCGGACCCGCGCATCTCCGGCGTGTGCCTGGTGGGCTCCACGCCCACGGCCAAGGACATGGCCATGTCCTGCGGCAAGTACGGCAAGCGCTCGATGCTCCTCGGCGGCGCCAAGAACTACCTCGTGGTCATGGAAGACGCCCAGGAAGATCTGTTCATCAACAACTTCATCAACTCCTGCTACGGCTCGGCCGGACAGCGCTGCCTGGCCGGTTCCGTCGTGGCGATGGTTCCTGAGATCTACGACAGGTTCCTGGAGAAGATGATCGAGGCCTCCAAGAAGGTCGTCGTGGGCGACGCCATGGACGACGGCATCGACATGGGCCCGCTCGTCTCGGCCAAGGCCAAGGAAAAGGTCGAGGAGTACATCGTGAAGGGCCTGGCCACCAAGGCCAAGCTCGTGCTCGATGGCCGCAATCCCAAGCTTCCCGCGAAGAACAAGAACGGCTACTTCGTCGGTCCCACCATCTTCACGGAAGTCACCCCGTGCAACGTCCTGGCCCAGGAAGAGATCTTCGGGCCGGTCGTGTCGGTCATGCGCATCGAGAACCTCGACCATGCGCTGGAGTTGATTCGCAGGCAGAACTTCGGCAACGGCGCGTGCATCTTCACGCAGAACCTCTACTACACGGAGAAGTTCATCTCCGAGGCGAACGTCGGCATGGTCGGCGTGAACATCGGCGTGCCCGCTCCGCATCCCTACATCCCCTTCGGCGGCATCAAGGATTCCCTCGTCGGCACGAACAAGGTGCAGGGCAAGGACGGGATCGGCTTCTTCACGCAGAACAAGATCGCGTCCGTCCGCTTCATGAACCCCAAGGGCGAAGCGGCCGACAAGGCTCCCAAGAACCCGAAGGTCAAGAGCTGCGTGGCGAGCTGATGACTCTGCCCCCCGGATGAGTCCTCTGCCAGGGTGATGCGGATGATGTGAGTATCTGCCGGGCGAGGACGTTTGACTGGGCCAGCGGGGTGACAAACCCGCTGGCCCTTTTTGTTTGCGCCGCGCAGGGCGCAGACGCAGCGTGCGCGGCCGAGCACCAGAGACAGTTGGAAAGAGGAAGAGGAAGGGGAGGGCGTCCCGGCCGGGACGCCCTCGTGACGATCAGGATTGCTGCTGCGAAGCGGACTGGCGGGTGATGCCGTGCTTGCGCGTCTTTTCGTACAGGGTGGCGCGGGAGATGCCGAGCGCCTTGGCCGTGCGCACCATGTTCCAGCCGTTCTCGCGCAGGGTCGAGAGGATCAGCCGGTATTCGGTCTTGGACTGCAGATCGGCCAGGAGCGTCTTGTTCGAGTGGGGCAGGCTGGACTGGATATTGGTCGCCCCGGCGACGATCTCCGGCGGCAAGTCGCCCAGCTCGATGGTCATGCCCATGCCCAGACTGGCCGCACGGGCCACGACGCCGGCCAGCTCGCGCACATTGCCCGGCCAGCTGTAGTGCATCAGCGCGTCCATGGCCGCCTCGGAGCAGCCGCAGACCTGGGTGTTCAGACAGGACAGCTGGTGGGCCACCAGGAGCGGGATGTCCTCGGTGCGCTCGCGCAGGGGCGGGATGTTGATGGTCAGCCCGGACATGCGGTAGTACAGCTCCTCGCGGAAGCGTCCGTCGCGCATCATGGCGAAGAGGTCGCGGTTGGTGGCGGCCACCAGGCGGAAGTCCACATGGGTGGGCTTGCTCGCGCCCAGGCGGTAGACCATGCGGTCCTCCAGCACGCGCAGCACCTTGACCTGCGCGGTGATGGGCAGGTCGCCGATTTCGTCCAGGAACAGGGTGCCGCGGTGAGCCAGCTCGATCTTGCCCATACGGCCTTCGCGCTGGGCCCCGGTGAATGAGCCGGGCATGTAGCCGAACAGCTCGGATTCGAAGAGCTCGTTGGGGATGGCCGCGCAGTTGATGCTCACGAAGGGGCCGCTGGAGCGCGCGCTGGCCTGGTGCAGCGCGTTGGCGAAGAGTTCCTTGCCGGTGCCCGTGGCGCCGAGGATCAGCACCGGGGCCTCGGTGCGGGCGTAGCGCAGGAGCTGCTGTTTGGCCGTGAGCATGGCCACGCTTTGCCCGAGGATGCTCTCGATGTTGTAGCGCGTGGCGAGGGCCGTGTTCATGCGCTTCTTGTACAGGGAGACCTTCTGGTCCAGGCGTTCAATCTTGGCCGAGAGGGCCTTGAACTCCTCGGGATTGCCGAAGATCGACTGGGAGAGCATGCCGATGACGTTGCCGTCGTCATCGCGCACGGGAATCCGGTTCACGATGAGGGTGCGGCAGTTTTTGCCGTGGCCGATGACGCACTGCTCGCCCATTTCGGCCACGCCGTTGCGCATGACCGTGGAGGCGCGGGAGTCCGGAATCAGGTTGGTGATGTGCTGGGAGACCGCCTGTTCCTTCTGGATGCCCAGGTAGCGCGCATAGGTGGAGTTGATGTACCGGACGATGCCGTCGCAGTCGCAAAAAAGGACACCCAGGGGCATTGCGTCCAGGATGCATTCCGGGATGTTTTCTAGGCTGAAGCCCTGTATGCTCATGGCATGACCTCGAGGTTCAGGCTGTATGACACCTTTGGTTTGCTGGTCTATACATGTCAGGAAAATCGACACTTGGCAACCCCTTTCCAAGCTCACGGTCTTAGTCAACATACTTACATAAAAAGAAATTTACTGAAAGCAAATTTTATTCCCTCCGGACATGGTTTTTGCAGGCCTGTTTCCGGTCAAACAAAATTGTATGTGGAGGCAGACATGAATGAGCTTGCAGGCAAGACCGTGGCCCTGTTTCTTGAAAACCTGTTCAACGATCAGGAATTCATCTACCCGCGCTACCGCCTGGAGGAGGCCGGCGCACGCGTGATCGTGGCCGCGCCGGCGGCCGGCCGCGAATATGCGAGCAAGCATGGTCTGGCCATGACCTCGGACGTGGCCTTCGATGAACTCGACGCCGCAAAATGCGACGGCGTGGTGATCCCTGGCGGGTACGCGCCGGATCTCATGCGTCGCAGCCAGGCTGCGCTGGCGTTCGTTCGCGCCCTCGACGGCGCGGGCAAGCTCGTGGCCTATATCTGCCACGCCGGCTGGGTGCCGGTTTCCGCCGGAATCCTGAAGGGCCGGCGGAGCACGAGCGTCAGCTCAATCAAGGACGACATGGTCAACGCGGGAGCTCTTTGGGAGGACGCCGCGGCCGTGGTGGACCGGAATCTGGTGTCCAGCAGGACCCCGGCCGATTTGCCGGCGTTCATGCGTGCGGTCATCACCGTGTTGCAAGGGAAGTCGTAGGAGAGCCGGCGCGGGGCTCCGGTCAGCTGTTCAGAATGGCCATGGCCGCGAGGCCGGCCACGATGAGACCGGAGCCCCAGCCGCGCGCCTTGCTCACGTGCTCGCGCAGGACGAATGCGCCGACAAGCGTGCTGAACAGGATGCCGACGTTGCGCGCGGCGGTGATCAGCACGACATTGCCGTGCTGTAGGGCCAGCACGATGAGGAAGTAGGACAGGGGCGTGAACACCGCCACAAGCACCACGTCGCGCGCGTTGCACGTCCAGGCGGCGGCCAGGTGACGCCAGTTCGGACGCAGTCTCCAGGCCCAGATCGTCACGAACAGGCTCATGAAGATGTGCATGAGGCACAGGTAGTCCAGCGGGTCGGGCGGCAGCCCCAGGGACATGGCCTTGCGGTCCGCCAGATGATAGCCGGCGATGGCGCAACCGGTGGCCATGGACAGCGCCACTCCGCGCGCCGTGAACCGACCGGCAAGACTGGCCTTGCCTCCGGCTTCCGCGGACAGGGTCACCAGGAAGGTCCCGGCGACCACCACGGCCACGGTGACGGCCTGATTCGCCGTCACCGTGTCGCCGATGAGCACGCCGGCCAGGGCCAGGGTCACGACCGGGGCCGCGCCGCGGCTGATGGGGTAGACCAGGGACAGGTCGGCCTCGGCGTAGGCCCGGAACAGCCAGGCGATGTACAGCGTTTCGAACAGGGCCGACACCGCCGCCCAGAGGATGACCTGCGGGTCTGCGCCGACCAGGGGCAGGCCGCCTGCGTACAGGCGCCAGAACAGGAGCGCGGGCAGAAGCACCGCGTTGCCCGCCACCGTGGTCAGCCAGGCGAAAGACAACTTGTCCTGGCAGCCCTTGACAAGCGTGTTCCAGGACACGTGCAGCAGGGCTGACGCCAGGACAAGTATAAGGACCAGAAGGCTCATTGACGTCTTTTACCGCTAGAGGGTGAGCTGGGAAGCGTCGATGATCTCCTGGCGCAGGTTCAGGAAGTCCATGTCCGTGAACTCGCGCGGGCGCGGCAGGGTCACGTCGTAGACTTTGCTCACGTGACCGGGCAGTTTGCCTTCCATGGTCACGATGCGGTCGCCGAGGTACAGGGCCTCGTCGATGTTGTTGGTGACGAAGAGCACGGTGCGGCGCTCCGCCTGCCAGATGCGGGACGTCTCCTGCTCCATGAAGATGCGCGTCTGCGCATCAAGCTGGCCGAAGGGCTCGTCCAGGAGCATGACCTCGGGGCTGTTGGCATAGACGCGGGCGATGCCCACGCGCTGCTTCATGCCGCCCGAGAGCTGGTGCGGGTAGTGGTTCTCGAAGCCCTTGAGGCCCACGAGCTCGATGTACTTCTGGGCGGTGGCCCGGCGCTCCTCGGGACCGATGCCGCGCAGGCGCGGACCCATTTCCACGTTGCCCAGGACGGTCTTCCAGGGGAAGAGCATGTAGCCCTGGAACACGAGGCCGCGGTCGGGGCCCGGTCCGGTGACGGCCTTGCCATTCAGAGTGACTGTGCCTTCGGAAGGCGTCTCCAGGCCGGCGATGATGCGCAAAAGCGTGCTTTTGCCGCACTGGCCCGGGCCGAGGATCACCAGGAACTCGTTTTCGCGCACGTCGACGCTGACGTCCTCCAGCACGGGCACTTCCTGCTTGCCCTTCTGGATGAACGTTTTGCTGACGTGGTCGCAGGCGATTTTGATTGCGGGATTAGTGGGGGTTGCCACAGCTGCATTCCTTCGCTTGTCTTCTTGGTCCATGTTGACGGATGGAAACTGCCGACGTGTGCCAGCCAATGTGGGCTAGAGCCCGGCGATCTTGCGCTTCCAGGGGCAGAGCACACGCTCCAGAGCGGTGACCAGAAGCGAAGTGCCGCAGGCCAGGACGGCGATGATCGCCATGCCGCTCATGACCATTGCCGGGTCGGCCAGGTTCATGCCTTGGACGATGATGTAGCCGAGGCCGGAGCGCGAACACACGAGTTCGGCGGCCAGAACGCAGGTCCAGGCGGAGTTCAGCGAAATCTGCAGGCCGGCGAAGATGGACGGGAACGAGGCCGGGAAGCAGACATGCAGGATCTCGTCGCGCCGGTTGCCGCCGAGCACGCGGATGACGTCGTAGAGCTCCGGCTCCACCAGCCGCACGCCGTTGTAGGCGTTGAGCAGGCAGGGCACGAAGGTGCCGATGATGATGATGAAGACCTTGCTCGTCTCCTCGATGCCGAACCACAGGATGGCGATGGACACCCAGGAGATCGGGGGCATGGGCTTGAGCAGGTCGAACAACGGCTTCACGATGGCGTTGACATAGCGGTTGAGCGCCATGAACAGGCCAATGGGCACCGCGAGAACAGCGGCGATGACAAAGCCGATGACCACGCGCTGCGTGCTCATCCAGACGTGGCCCAGAAGCTTGTAATCGGCCAGCTCGTTGTCCCAGAGGTCCTGGATCGCCAGGAGCACCTCGTAGGGGCGGGCGATGGACGTCGTGGCGTCCTGCGCCTGATGGGAGGCCAGGTAGTCCCATCCGAAGAAGAAGAAGCACAGGGACACGGTATACAGAAAGTACTGATTGGTCAGCACCCGGCGGATGGTCCAGGGGCGGCTGTCCGTAAAGGCGCAGGTCGTTTCGTTGGCGATGCTCGAAGAACTCATTGGACGCTACCTCCTGATGCCAGCCAGAAGCTTCTTTTCCACGCGGTCAATGGCCACGCCGATGATTGCGCCGGTGAGGCCCACCATGACCATGCCAAGCACGACCATCTCGGGCATCGCCAGGCGGCGACCCATGGTGATCATGAAGCCGAGGCCGGAGTCGGCGGCGAGCAGCTCCGCGCCGACGAGGTTGGTCCAGCAGCACGCAAGCGCAATTTGAAGCGCGCCGAAGACCATGGGCAGGGACGAGGGGATGCACAGCTGCTTGAAAATTTGCCAGTCGCTGGCTCCATATGTCCGCGCCATTTGGATGAGCGTCGGGTTGGTCATCTTGACGCCGACGTAGGCGTTGATGACGCAGGGCACCAAGCCGCCCAGCCAGATGATGAAGACCTTGCCCGGAAGACCGATGCCGAACCAGAAGATCGTCAGCGGAATCCAGGCGATGGGGGGAATCGGGCGCACGATTTCGAACAGCGGCCGCGCCAAGCCTTCCGCAACCTTGAACCAGCCCATCGCCAGTCCGAGCGGGATGCCCACAGCCAGGGACAGGAAATATCCGGTAAAGGCTTCCTGGATACTGACCCATGCGTGCTCCTGCAGGAGCGCGCCATCCGGGTCAACAGTGCTCAGCTTGACCACGAGAAGCTGCAGAACCTTGCTCGGAGCAGCCAACATGGTTTCCGGCACGATCCCGAAGCGTACGACACACTCCCACAGGATGAAGAAGGAGGCGACGCTCACCACTGGCAGTATTTTCAACGCCAGTGGTGTCTTCACTCTCACCTCACGATACGCTGCCATTGCCTTCCTCCTTAATCTTGTGCTGTTAAGCCGTCTTCAGCGAGTTTGGGGGGGAGGGGCCGATCCGGTTCCGCCGACCGGACCGGCCCTGAACACGTAGACGCTTACTTAACTACTTCACCATCTTGAGGAACTTGTCGGTGACGTAGAAGCCAGACTCCAGCTTCTTGCCTTCCTCGGGCTTCAGCTTGCCGAGCTGGGTGAAGAAGTGGACGAGGTCCTTCTGCCAATGCTGAACCTGGCTCATGCCCTTGGAGGAGTCGAACATCTTGAGCTGCTCCTGCAGGGTGAACACCGGGTGCATCTGGAGGTCCATCTTGGCTTCGTCCTCGGTCACGCGCAGGCCGCCCCAGTTGAGGAACTTGCGGTAATCCGGAGACAGCTTGGCGCCGTCCTTGCGGATCATGTCGATGCCCTTGAAGTACATCTTGAGGAACTTGGCCACTTCCTGGGGATTCTTGTCGCAGTAGTCCTTGTCGCCGATGATCACGATGGGCAGGAAGCCGCCGGCCTTGCGCACGTCGGAAGCCAGCTTCCAACCCTTCTTCATGCCGTTGTACATGTGGGGAGCCCACAGAACCACGGCGTCGCCGATGCCCTTTTCAAAAGCGGCCACGCACTGCGCCTGGTCCATGTTCTTGACCACGACGTCCTTGTCGGTCAGGCCGAGGCTCTTGAGCCACAGGCTCATGGCGTAGTGGGCCGAAGAGATGGTCGTGCACAGAATGGTCTTGCCCTTCACGGAGTCAGGCGAACCGTAGACTTCGGGGAACTTCTTGTTGAAGCCCTTGGTCTTCAGGATCGGGCTGTTCGGGCGAACGAGCACGGCGTTGGTCACAGACTCGTCGTTGCCGATGGCCAGCAGGTAAGCGTTGTGGCGCAGGGCGCCGAACAGCATGGGCACGCCGCCGGTGCCGCCGAGGACCCACTGCTTGGCGGGCAGGGCCTCCATCTGGGCCATGCCGGAGTCAAACATGAGCAGCTTGAGTTCGAAGCCTTCAGCCTTGTCCCAGCCTTTCTGCTTGGCGTACCAGGGGATGAAGGTTTCATGTTCGGCCATCCAGGTGGTGTTAAGCACCTTGGTGTCCGCCGAGAAGGCCAGACCCGACCAGACCAGGACCAGCATGAGAGCGGTACAAAGAGCAATGCGTTGCTTCAGCTTCGACATAGACTCGTCCTCCGTCGTTAGGTGTGTACGCTCTTTCCGTGCGCGGGCTGCCTGCCGCGCGGCCTCCAATACTCCTAAGACCACTTTCCTCCAACCGCAGCCGCTTGCCGACTACCACCAGCGGATCAGTTCGGTAACCTGCTTGCGGATACGGACGAATTCGGGATCGAGGGAATTTCGCGGCCGGGGCAGGTCGACCTTGACCTCGGCCTTGATTTTGGTCGGCTTGTTGGAGAGCACCAGGATGCGCTCGGCAACATAGACCGCCTCCTCAATGTTATGGGTGATGAAGAGCACGGTGCTCTTGAGTTTCTGCCAGAGGTTGACCAGCTCGTCCTCCAGGTAGAACCGGAGCTTCACGTCGAGCTGGCCATAGGGCTCGTCCATGAGCAGCAGGTCCGGGTTCACCGCGAAGGCGCGGGACACGGCGATGCGCTGGAGCATGCTCGCCGAGACCTGGTTGGGATACAGATCGGCGCACTGCGACAGACCGACCAGCTCCAGAATGCTCGACAGGCGCTCATCGATGACCTGCCGGGGCACGCCCTTGACCTCCATGCCGTAGGCGACGTTGTCGCGCACGGTGCGCCAGGGCAGACAGGTCGGCTCCTGGAACACGAAGGAAATATTGTGTTTCTTCGGGTCGGCGTCCTGCCCTTCGATGCGGATGTGTCCGGATGTGATCGGAATAAGCCGCGAGAGGGCGTTGAGGAAGGTGGTCTTGCCGCAGCCGGTCGGGCCGACGATGGCCACGAACTCGCCGTCGGCGACGTCGAAGGAGATGTCATCCAGAACCAGCAGGTCGCCGAAACGTTTGGTGAGGTTTCGGACTTCAATCTTGGAACAGGTTGCTTCGCCCTCTCGCGACATGGGGGAACTCCTCGTAACGTGTTGCAGTCGCCGGCCCAACTATCCTCAGGAATTACCGCTCCCGGGGGAATGGTCGGCACGTAGTCGGCACGTAGTCCATGCCAAAAGCCTCGGCCACAGCTTTATGCGTGTTCTTGCCAGATGGAACCGTGAGGCCGAGCTGAGACTCTCGGCTTCGGATATGAAACCGCCTTCCCGTCCGCGTGAACCGAACGGCGCAGGGGCTTTGGAGACTCGGGGCAACGGGAAAGCGGGAAAAGGGCGCCGGGGGAGAGAACCGAGAGGGTCCGGACAGGCCGCCCGCCGGCAGAGCAGCGCAAGGGACGCCAGCGTACAGAGTGTCACGTTCATCCTGGCGCAGCGCCAGGCGTTTCGGTTCATCATGCACGACCATGCGTCCCGCTTCCTCTTTTATATGCTTATTATCGTTAGAAAGCGTATGCCCGACGGTCCGGTTTCGGGTATGACGTCTACGTCGACGCGCCGGGGAAGCGCATCCGTGAACGTCAGACCCGAAACCGGCCGGCGACCGTTCGGGGCGTACCGTCCGGAAGTGCGGACGAATTCCCAAGGCGCAGCTTTCATGGCGCGCACTTCCAACGCCGTCGCGATTCCGGTGGACGGCGACGTGAGCATGCGCTGCTCAGCGCTCTTGAGCATTTTATGAACGCTTCTGGACATTGCGTCTTCTCCGGCTCTACCGGGCGGCCTTTTCCAGGCCGAACTTGACGGCCTTCAGGATGGTTTCGATTTCAGCTGCGCTGACGCACAGCGCAGGAGCCAAATTGATGATGTTATTCTGGCCGGGCAGGCTGCGGTTGGTGCGGCCGACGAGCACGCCGCTGGCGGCGATTTCGCCGGCGACCTTGATCACATAGGATTCGTCGACGGGTTCGCGCGTGTCTTTGTCCTTGACCAGTTCGATGCCGCACAGCAGGCCCTTGCCGCGCACGTCGCCGACATGCGGCAACCCGGACATTTCCTTGAGCCCTTCGAGAAGAAGCTCGCCCATCCGGGTGCAGTTGTCGAGAAGATTCTCGTCCTCGATGATGCGCGTGTTTTCGAGAGCCGCGGAGCAGCCGGCCGCGCAGCCGCCGAAGGTGCTGATGTCCCGGAAGTAGGCCATCTTGTCGCCGGGGTCGTTGAGAAACTGGGAAAAGACGTTTTCGGTGGTGGCGGTGACGGAGATGGGCATGTAGGCGCTGGCGACGCCCTTGGCCATGGTCACGATGTCCGGGCTGACGCCGTAGTGCTGGTAGCCGAACCATTTGCCCGTACGGCCCATGCCGCAGACCACCTCGTCCATGATCAGCAGCACGCCGTAGCGGCGACAGATGTCCTGGATGACGTCGTAGTAGCCGGTGACCGGCGGAATGACGCCGCCGCCGGCGGTGATGGGCTCGAAGATCACCGCGCCCACCTCGTCCGGGCCGACCTTCTTGATCACGGTCTCCAGGGACGCGGCGCATTCCAGCTCGCAGCCGGGATAGCTGCGGCCGAAGGCGCAGCGGTAGCAGCAGGCGTGGGGCATTTCGGCGAAGCCGGGCGCGAAGGGACCGAACCAGTCCTTGCGTTCCTGCTGGCCCGTGGACGAAAGCGCGCCAATGGTCGTGCCGTGATAGTCGCGGTGGCGGTAGATGATGGTCTTCTTCTTGCCGTCGTGCTTCATGTGGCCGATGGCGCGGACCATCTTGTAGGCCTTTTCGTTGGCCTCGGAACCGGAGTTGGAAAGGTAGACGCGGCTGATGCCGGGCATGAGCGAGGTCAGCTTTGTCGCGAAAAGCGCATAGGGGACGTTGCCGGCGGACGCGGCGTAGTAGGGCATCTTGACCATCTGCTCATGCACGGCGTCGGCGATGCTCTTGCGGCCGTAGCCGACGTTGACGCACCACACGCCGCCGGAGGTGGCGTCGAGGTACTCCCTGCCGTGGATGTCGCGCAGGAGGAGGCCGTGGCCTTCGGTCATCATCAAGGGCTCTTTCGTCGTAAAGGAGCTGTGCTGCGCCAGATGGTGCCAGACGTGCTCCACGTCGTCCTTGATGAGGGCGTTGGGGTTGATTTGCTCGGCCTTGTTCTGCATGTCTTGCTCCTTGGGGCTGCTGTTGCGTCTCAAGCCAAATCGTGAAGCCGTCTTTCTGAGCGTAGTCTCGTCTTCTCTTCTTCTTCCTTTCTGGTGGGCCGGCCCGCCGCTGAGCAGAGCCGGGCCGGCCCTGGAGGCGGAGCGGAGCGTATGCCCTGCTGTCGCTTTACTTCTTTGGCGCGTTGAGTTGCGCGTACTTCTTGAGCAGCCGCGTGGGCATGGCCAGCGCGTCGCGGCGGAAGGGCTCGGCAAGAACGTTCTTGCCGCCTTCGATGACCGCCTCGATGACCGCGGGCTTTCCCGCTGTCACCGCCGCGCGAACCACGTCCTTCACCGTCTTGTAGTCCTCCACGCGGTAGCCTTCCGCGCCCATGTCCTTGGCCAGCTGGGCGTAGCTCGGATTCTCGCGCAGATTCACGCCGACATAGCGCTCGGAGTAGTAATCGACCTGATTCTTCTTTTCAGCGCCCCATTCGTAATTCTGAAAGACGACGGCGATGACCGGAATGCGCTCGCGTACGGCGGTCATGACCTCGGAGAGGCCGCTGATGCCGTATGCGCCGTCGCCCTGGAGGGCGAAGACCGGAACGCCGGGATTACCGATTTTGGCGCCCATGGCCGCGCCGTAGGCGAAGCCGCAGTTGCCCCAGGACAGGGCGGAAATATGCTGGCGCGCGCCGCTGAAGCGCAGGTAGCTGTTGGCCATGGAGCAATTGTTGCCGATGTCCGTGGTCACGATGGCCCCGGGCGGGATGGCCTCGGAAAGCTCCTTGAGGAAGCGGCGCGGGTGCATGAGCTTGGACGTGGACGAGGACCACCGCTTGAGCTCATCGGCCCAGGCGTCCTTCTCGACGCTCACGTCCTTGCGGCGCGCGGTGTTTGGCTTGAGGTCCGGAGCCACGGACTTGATGGCGGTCAACAGCGACTGGGCGAATTCCTTGGCGTCGGCCACGATGCCCAGGGCGATGCGCTTGGACAGGCCGAGGACGCGGTGATCGGCGTCCACCTGGATGACGGAGGCGTTCTTCGGCCAATAGTCCATGTCGTACTGCGGCAGGGTGCCGAAGGGCCCCAGGCGGCAGCCCAGGGCCAGCACCACGTCGGCCTTGGCGATGGTGCGCATGGCGGCCTTGGAGCCGCAGTAGCCGATGGGGCCGCAGGACAGCGGGTGGTCCGCCGGAAAGGAGTCGTTGTGCAGGTAACTGTTGACCACGGGAGCGCTCAGGTATTCCGCCAGCGCCTTGGTCTCCTCGATGGCCGTGGCGTTGGACACGCCGCCGCCGGCGAGGATGACCGGATACTTGGCCCTGGCGAGCATCCGGGCGGCCTTGGCCACTTGACTTGAGGCCCCGGGTCCGCGCATGACGTTGGGCGTCGCGTAGATGTCGTCCTCGCAGAGCCCGTAGAAATAGTCGCGCGGGATGTTGAGCTGCGTCGGGCCGTTTTCAGCCTTGGCGATGTAGAAGCAGCGGCGGGCCAGTTCGGCCATGCGGTCCGGGCGGTTCACGCGCACCTGGAATTTGGTGCTGGGCTGGAAATACGGAAGTTGGTCGATTTCCTGGAAGCCGCCGGTGCCGATGCCCTTGCTGCCGGTTTCCGGGGTGATGGCGACCACCGGGGAATGGGCCCAGAAGGCTGCGGTGATGGCCGAGACGAAATTCAGCGCGCCGGGGCCGTTCTGGGCGATGCAGGCCTGCGGGCGGCCGGTGACCCGGGCCAGTCCGTCCGCTGCGTGGGCGGCGGCCTGTTCGTGGGCGCAGGGGATAAAGCGGATGCCGGCGGCGGGGAAGAGATCCAGGAGGTCCATGAACGCGGAACCGACGATACCGAAGACGTCCGTTACGCCTTCGGCAACCAGGGTTTCAGCCAAAGCCTCGCTGGGAGTCATCCGCATCAAGTCGTCTCCTGCTTTTTTGGCTCAAAAACGGCGAGGTCCGCGTTCCAATGCTGCTGTTTTTTGCGCAGCGAATTGTGAAGATTAGAGCAAGCGCCATGCCTGATCGGACACCTAGACACTTTTCTGGGGATTTTTTTTGTAACATACTGAAGAAACAGTAGAATTAAATAGGATATTTTCCTAGTTCGGCTTTCTTGATTATTTCTGAATGCGTCGTATCTGTTTGACAGTCCATACATGTCTGGAATCTCTACAATGGACAAAGCGGTGTGAACGGCCCAATTCCGCGCCCCGAATACATTTCGCGCATACAGGGGGTACGTCCATAGCCCTAGGAATGTGGTCCGAAAATTTACATGGCGAAAAAACGTATGACGCCATTAATTTTCTCTAATATGCTAAAATCAAATACTAATTTCTGAATCTCGGCGTTTCTTCGCCGCAATTATCCGTCATGTCTGGACAAATTGCGGAAGGTGTCCTTGAGTGTCGTCCGAGGTCTGGTGAGAGGACTTGGCGATGTGGTTATTTCAGGTCTTGGTGAAGAATTTTCTGATGCATCCTTGTACCGTCGCCAGCCGTCGCACGTGCCGCAGCCGCCAACAATAATGTAATGATTCCGACAGAATCGTCGTTTGTTGTCGGCTGGGTCGCTGGCCTGGAGAATGAGAATCAATGTGCGCGGGGATTGAGCAAAATGCTGCATGGCCCATGGCGCATGGTTGCGCGTTGATTTCATGTCCAGACAAACATGATTTTTCAATTTCTCGCAAGTATAGGCATGACCCTCTTTGTGCCTTTTCGGAGTGCGTTCGCCAACGCGTCGCATGACCATGCCTGATGGTGCGCACCCGGCTCTGAGATTCCTCTTAATTCCTTTGTGGCCGCTGGATGCTGAAGCGTCTGTTCCGGCCAGCCCTGTTGACCTCACTTTGGTTACGTTCTTCGCGCTTTGCACTGTGCTGTGTTGTAGCAAGGCGGGGACTCAGCTGCTGCGGCCCACAACCGTCGTGTTTAGCCAGTTGCTTGCGAAGCGCTTCGCCGCACTGCGGCAAACAAAAAAGGCCCGGCATGTTGCCGGGCCTTTCACATCCGCGGCGTTGGCCGCTAGAACTTGTAGCCGACGGAGAAGCCCGCCAGGTAGGCGCAGCTGTTGGAGATGGAGCCTCCGGTGAGGCCGGCGCGCGTATTGATGTCGCGGTGGTTGTTGCGCAGATACATGAGCGAGAAGTCGTAGGTCACCTTGTCGTCGATGATGCCGAAGCCGACGCTGTAGATTTTGCGGTCGCCGGAGGGCAGCATGTAGTCCTCATAGCCCTTGCGCACCGGGTCCTGGTCCCAGACGAAGCCGCCGCGCAGGGCCAGCCAGTCCCGGGCCATGTATTCGCCGCCGAGCTGGAAGCGCCAGACGTTGCGCCAGCTCTTCCAGCTGGTGATGTCGCCTGCGGCGACGGCTCCCGGCTTGTGCTCGTAGCTGTAGACCAGCTTGTCGTAATTCTGCCACTCGGTGAAGATGGCGTCGGCCTCCAGCTTCCACTGCTTGTTGGGCTTGTAGGCCACGCCGAACGTGTATGAGGACGGCAGGGTGAGGCTCATGGAGATGTCGCCGTTGTAGAAGCCAGCCGCTTCCTGCCACTTCACGTTGCCGTCGTCGGTGTGCTTCTGAGCGGTGCGGTAGGTGAAGCCGGCGCTCCACTGATCATTGAAGGTGTAGTGCAGCCCGATCTGCGCGCCGATGCCGACGCCATCGACGGTGATGCGTTGGTCGTGGCCGGCGATGACGCTGCGCAGGTCCGCGGCGCTGAACATGAGCTCCGGGCCGAAGCCCAGGGACAGGGAGTCCGTGAGCTTGATGGCGAAGTTCGGGGACAGGGAATAGGTGCTGAGTTCGGCGCGGTAGACGTTGGAGCGGCCAGCCCATTCGTAGCCGTACTGCGTGCCCACGCCGAAGCGGGTGAACATGCCGAGGCCGAACCAGGCCTTGTCGTTGAGCTGATGGACAAAATAAGCGTGGGGCGGCAGGTAGATATTGGTCTGGGTGGTGGTGGAGCGCTGCGCGCCGACGCGTACGTCGGCTGTGGGGGCGATGGCGGTCATGCCGGCCATGACGCTGGTGCCGGGCTGCTGGGTGATGCCTGCGGGATTATAGGCCACCGCCGAGGCGTCGTCGGCCAGGGCGATGTTCGCGCCGCCCATGGCGTTGGCCCTTGCGCCGTATTCGTACAGGGAGAAACCGCCCGCGTGGGTGAGGGTCGGCACGAGCAGCAGGAGGGTGACGGCCCTGAGGCAGGCGTTAAGACGGCGCAGCAGGCGTTGGGATCGCATTCGGGCTCCTTGTGGGTAATTGATCGCGGCAGCATCTATTATGATGTGCAACATGCTGCTTTGACGAAGAAAAAGGAAAAAGTTGGAATCAACTAGCAGATCGTGTTTCAAATGTAAATGCGCCGCCGCCGTCCGCCGGGGAAAATGCGCAAAAAAAGAAGGGCGCATTGCTGCGCCCTTCTTCAAGGGAAACCGGACACCCGGGTTCGGACCGCTACCGTTGCTCCCTTTCGGGCCTGGCGGGGTTCACGGCGAATCCGCCGTCCGGCTTCCCCGGTGGGTGTTTTTTATGGCGGAGAGGAGAGGATTCGAACCTCCGGTACCCGTTAGGGTACACACACTTTCCAGGCGTGCTCCTTAAACCAGCTCGGACACCTCTCCGCAGGGAGGCGATGTTTAATACGGATCGCCCTGCCTGGCAAGCGAAAATCGCACGGCCGGGTGAATTTCGGGCGGCCGCGCTTACGGCAGCCGGATGCAGCCGCGCAGTTCGCTGACGCTCTCCGCCTTGGCCTTGCCCAGCGCGCGCGGCAGATCCTCGATGATGCGGAAACTCTGGTCCGGGCGCATGAAGTTCGCCGTGCCGACCTGCACCGCGCTGGCCCCGAGCATGATGAACTCCAGGGCGTCCTCGGCGCTGACGATGCCGCCCACGCCGATCACCGGAATCCGCACTGCGCGGCAGGCCTGGAATACGCAGCGCAGCGCGACGGGCTTGATCGCCGGGCCGGACAGGCCGCCCACGACGTTGGCCAGGCGCGGCCGGCGCGTCGTGATGTCCACGGCCATGCCGAGCACGGTGTTGATGAGCGAGATGGCGTCGGCCCCGCCGGACTCCGCAGCGCGGGCGCAGGCCGCGATGTCCGTGACGTTGGGCGAGAGCTTGACCATGACCGGCTTGCCGCCGGAGCGCTTCTTGACCGCTTCGGTGACGCGGGAGATTTGCGCCGGATCCTGGCCGAAGGCCGCGCCGCCTTCCTTGACGTTGGGGCAGGAGACGTTGACCTCCAGTGCGGCGACGCCCTCCTCGCCGGCGAGCACGCCGGCCAGTTCGGCGAATTCATCGGCCGAGCAGGCGTAGAGGTTGGCGATGATCGCCGTCTCGCGCCAGGGCAGGAGCGGCAGCTTGTCCTTGACGAAGGCCTCGACGCCGGGGTTCTGGATGCCGATGGCGTTGAGCATGCCGCAGGGCGTGTCCACGATGCGCGGCATGGGGTTGCCCTCGCGCGGCTTGAGCGAAAGGCCCTTGACCACGATGCCGCCCAGGCGCGTCAGGTCGCCGAAATTGCTGAACTCCAGACCGAAGCCGAAGGTCCCGGACGCGGTGATGATCGGATTCTTGAGCACCAGCCCGGCGAATTCCACGCGAAAGTCCATGGTCGCCTCCTAGAGCCGCACGTCTTCGGCGTTGAACACGGGGCCGCGCGCGCAGACCTGCACGTGGTGGTCGTGGCTGTCCTTGCACACGCAGCCCAGGCACGCGCCCACGCCGCAGGCCATGGTCTTCTCCAGCGAGAGCTGGGCGCGGATCTGCTTCAGCCGGGCGTGTTCCTGGATGGTCTTCAGGAAGGGGATGGGGCCGCAGGCCAGCACCAGCCCGTCCCTGGTCTCGTCCATGGCGGCGGTGATGCGTTCGATGACCAGCGGCAGGTCCTCGGGCGAGCGTTCCTGCACGGCCTCGCCGCGGACGTGTTCGAGCAGGGACAGGTAGGGATAGTGGCCCAGGTCCGCGCGGTGGGCGAAGAGCAGGCGCAGGTTCTGCGGCGCCGGGTGGCGTTCGATGTAGCCGCAGAAGGGCGCGATGCCCATGCCGCCGGCCAGGAGCAGGGTGGGCGTGTCCGCGGGCGCGCTGAAGCCGTTGCCCAGCGGGCCCCAGACGACGACTACGTCCTCGGGCTCAAGCCGGGCCAGCCGGCCGGTGCCGCGGCCCACGACCTGGAAAAAGACGGTGAAGGTCGCCTCGTCCATGCGGCAGATGGAGAAGGGCCGGCCCCAGGACAGCTCCAGCCCCCAGTTCTTGGGGCGGAGCATGGCGAACTGGCCGGGCTTGTAGGACGCCCAGCCGGGATTCTCCAGCGTCAGCTCCACGAAATCGCCGGGCTCGTCCCAGGATCCCACCAAGCGCACCCCGCGCACCTTGACTTCACGGCAATTTCTGACCACCATCGCAATTCCCTCGCCCCGCGCCCCGGCGGGACCGATCAGACAACCCTAGCACAAGGCATCCCGAACGCATGCACACCCATCGTCCCGAGATCATGGCCCCGGCCGGCGACCGTTTGAGCTTTCTGGCCGGCGTGGCCGCCGGCGCGGACGCCATCTACCTGGGCCTCAAGCATTTCTCCGCGCGCATGCAGGCGAAGAACTTCGGCCTGGGCGAGCTGGCCTCGCTCACGCAGTACGCCCATGCCAAGGGCGTGCGCGTCTACGTGGCCATGAACGTCCTGCTCAAGCCCGACGACGCCCGCGCCGCCGGCTCGCTCATGGACAAGCTCACGCGAACGGTCGCGCCAGACGCCCTCATCGTCCAGGACCTGGGGATCATGCCCCTGGCCCGGCAGGCCGGCTTCACCGGCGGGCTGTACGTTTCCACCCTGGCCAACGCCACCCACCCGGCGGCCCTCGCCGTGGCCAAGCGCCTCGGGGCCAGCCGCGTGGTGCTCCCGCGCGAGCTGAACCTCGACGAAGTCCGACTCATGGCCGAGGCCTGCCCGGAGGGACTGGACCTGGAGATCTTCGTGCACGGCGCGCTGTGTCATTGCGTGTCCGGCCGCTGCTGGTGGAGCAGCTTCCTGGGCGGCAAGAGCGGCCTGCGCGGCCGGTGCGTGCAGCCCTGTCGCCGCTTGTACAGGCAAGGCGGCCCCAAAGGCAAGCCCGAGCGTCTGTTCTCCTGCCAGGACCTGAGCCTGGACGTGCTCACCAAGCCGCTTCTGGACATCCCGCAGGTGGGCGCCTGGAAGATCGAGGGCCGCAAGAAGGGCCCGCACTACGTCTATTATATCGTCACCGCCTACCGCCTGCTGCGCGACGAGCCGGACAGCGCCGAGGCCCGGCGCACGGCCTTCTCGCTCATCGAGCAGGCCCTGGGCCGGCCGGGAACGCACGGCGTGTTTCTGCCGCAGCGGCCCTTCCCGCCGGTGCGTCCGGACAAGGAGACCGCCTCGGGCCTGCTGGCCGGGCAGGTCCGGCGCGAACCCGGCGGCCGCGCATACATCCAGACGCGCGAGCCGCTGCTCCCCGGCGACCTCCTGCGCATCGGCTGCGAGGACGACCCCTGGCACCAGACCATTCCCCTGCGGCGCAGCGTGCCCAAGGGCGGACGCCTGGATCTCCGGCCGGAGGGGCCCCGCACGTCCGGCCCGCCGTCCAAGGCCCCGGTGTTCCTCATCGACCGCCGCGAGCCGGAGCTGTCGCGCATCCTGGCGGACATGGAGAAGGAGCTCCGGGCCGTGGCCGAACCGCCGGAGCGCGAGGCCTCCGGGTTTGCGGTCGCGACCTATGCCGGCGCCAAGCCCGCCAAGCGGGTGGACATGCAGGTCTACCGCGCCATGCCCAGGGGCGGCCGCGGCAAGGGCGTGGAGACGGCCGTGTGGCTGGAGCGCTCGGCCCTGCTCGACGTGCCCCGGCCAGTGACGCGTCAGGTCTGGTGGTGGCTGCCGCCGGTGATCTGGCCCTCCGAGGAGGAGCGCTACCGCCGCCTCGCGGCCGAGGCCCGGGAGCGCGGCGCGCGCAATTTCGTCCTGAACGCGCCCTGGCAGGTGGACCTGTTCGACGGTCGCGAGGGGATTACGCTGGCGGCCGGCCCCTTCTGCAACCTGGCCAGCGCGCAGGCCGCGGCCGTCGTCGCGGAGCTGGGCTTTTCCGCCGCCTTCGTCAGCCCGGAGCTGTCCGGCGAGGAACTGCTCGCCCTGCCGCGCCAGAGCCCCATCCCGCTGGGGATCGTGGTCGGCGGGTTCTGGCCCCTGGGCGTCACGCGCATCCTGGCCGAGGAGGTGCGCCTGGAGGAGCCCATTCTCAGCCCCCACGGCGAGGCGGCCTTCGTGCGCAAGTTCGGCGGCAACCATTGGATCTTCCCCGGCTGGGAGCTGGACCTCTCGGCCCACCGGCGCGAGCTGGAGCAGGCCGGCTACGCCTTCTTCGCCACCCTCCACGAGGCCTGGCCCAAGCTTCTGGAAGGCCGGCGGCGCACCGGCGTGTTCAACTGGAGCCAGGGGCTCCTGTGAGCGCGCCCGCGGAAGAGGCCCCCGCGGGAATCCCCGCCGTCCGCCCGCTCGTGGGCGTGAGCCGCTGCCTGTTGGGCCACCCGGTCCGCTTCGACGGCGGGCACAAGCGCGACGCCTTCCTCGTGGACACGCTCGGCCCCTTCGTGGACTTCGTTCCGGTGTGCCCGGAGGTGGAGTGCGGCCTGGGCGTCCCGCGCGAGGCCTTGCGCCTTGTGGGCGACCCGGCTTCGCCGCGGCTGGTGACGGTCCGGAGCGGGCAGGATCTCACGGAGCGCATGCGCGCCTGGGCCGAGGCCCGCGTGGATGAACTGGCGCGGCTGCCGCTGTGCGGCTTCGTCTTCAAGTTCGGCTCGCCCTCCAGCGGCCTGACCAGGGTCAAGGTCTACCCCGAGGGGGGCGGAGCGCCGTCGCTGTCCGGCCGGGGCGTTTTCGCCGCCGCGCTCACCGACCGCCTGCCGCTGCTGCCCGTCGAGGACGAGGGCCGGCTCAACGACCCCGGTCTGCGCGAAAACTTCATCGAACGCGCGTTCGTCATGGCCCGCTGGCGGACCCTGGCGGCGGAAGGCTTCAGCCCGGGCCGGCTGGTGGACTTCCACACCCGCCACAAGCTCCTCGTCATGGCCCACAGCGTGGAGCACTACCGCGCGCTGGGCCGTCTGGTCGCCCAGGGCGCGGGCCGGAACCTCGACGAACTCGCCGCCGCCTATCTCGCCGGGCTCATGGCGGCCCTGCGGCTGCGGGCCACTGTCAAAAAGCAGGGCAACGTCCTGGCCCACGTCATGGGCTATTTCAAGCGCGTGCTTACGGCCGACGAGAAGCGGGAGCTTCTGGAGGTCATCGACGCCTACACGAAGGAGCTGGTTCCGCTTGTGGTCCCCGTGACATTGCTTAACCATTACGTTAGGAAATTCGGAGAATCCTATCTGGCCGGCCAGTGGTACCTGCGCCCCCACCCTGCCGAGCTGAAACTGCGCAACCACGTGTGAGGCGGTCATGACGGCGGATGTGAAGCGGATCAGCGTGGATGAGGCGAGAGCGTTCCTGGACCGGACGCGCCTGAACCGGCGCACCGTGCTCGATGTGCGCCAGGATCACGAATACCAGACCGGGCACCTGCCGGGGGCCAAGTGGATTCCCCTGCCGGACCTGGACGAGCGCGCGGGCGAGATTGATCCGGACCTGCCGGTGCTGACCTATTGCCGCTCGGGCGCGCGCAGCCTAGCCGCGGCCAATCTGCTGGCCGGCAAGGGCTTCGCCGAGGTTTTGAGCCTGGACGGCGGCATCATGGCCTGGAACGGCGCCCGGGCGCTGGGGCCGCGGGCCCTGGGCTTCTCCGTGTTTCCGGCTTCGCTGACGCCCGCGCTGCTCCTGGAGCGCGCCTGGGCCATGGAGCTGGCCCTGGAGCATTTCTACGCCGGCCTGGCGAGGAAGGCCAAGGAGCCGGACCTCGCAGCCCTGTATGCGCGCCTGGCCGGTTTTGAGGTGGCGCACCGCCGCGTGCTGGCCGAATCGTGGTCGCGCCTGGACGGGGGCGACGTCGCGGCGTTCGAGGCCAGGGGCAGGGCGGCCGTGGAGCCGGGATTGCTGGAGGGCGGCGTGAGCGGCGGCGAATACCTCGGCCTTGGCGGGGCCCCGCGCGATGCGGGCGAGGCCCTGGAGCTGGCCATGTCCATCGAGGCCCAGGCCCTGGATCTCTATTCCCGCCGCGCCGCGGTGGAGCAGGACGCGGACCTGCGCCGCGCGCTTCTGGCGCTGGCCGCCGAGGAGAACGCCCACCTCAAGGTCCTGGGCGCGTTCGTGGATGGCCGCGGCGGTTTTTAAAGCAAAACTTCAACCCGAGCGTTTCTGGAACAAGTTGCCGGCCAGGATCAGCGCCAGTCCGGCGTAGGTCGCGGCGTGAATCGTCTCGCCCAGAATCATGTGGATGAGCGCCAGGGACAGGAAGGGCGAGAGGAAGATCAGGTTGCCGATGCGCGCCGTGGACTCCGTGAGGCGCATGGCCTGGAGCCAGAGCACGAAGCTCACGCCCATCTCGAACACCCCGACATAGCAGGCCGCCAGCAGGCCCTCGGCCGCGGCGTCCGCGCCGCTGAACGCCGGCAGGCTGGAGAACAGCAGCGTCGCGCCGAGGATCAGCGGCAGCGCGGCCAGGAAGTTGAGCAGGAGCGCCAGGGTCGGGTCCGTGGCGTTGCGGGTGTTGGCGATCCAGTAGAGCGCCCAGATCACGGTGCTGAGCAGGGCCAGCCCCACGCCCAGGGGGCTGCCGAAGTCCAGCCCGGCGAGGTCGCCCCGCGTGGAGAGGACCACCACGCCGGCGTAGCTCACGGCGATGGCGGCCAGATCGCGCCGGGTCAGCCGCTGACCGAGCAGCGGGGCCGAGAGCACGGCCAGGGTGATGGCCCAGGTGTAGTTGAGCGGCTGGGCCACCTGGGCCGGGAGCAGGCTGTAGGCCTTGAACAGGACGACGTAGTAGAGGAAGGGGTTCAGCGCGCCGAGCAGGCAGTTGCGGACCAGCTCCCGGCGGTCCAGCTTCCGGACCAGCGCCAGCCGGCCCTGCAGGGCCAGGATGAGCGTCAGGGTGACGCAGGACACCGCGTCGGCCACGAGCAGGAGCTGGAGGTGGTCGAGATGGCGCAGGGCGATCTTGAAGGCCGAGGCCACGGTGCTCCAGATGAGCACCGTGCCCAGGCCGAAGGCGTAGGCCAGCTTCTGGTTCTTCGCCGCTGCGGCCACGCCAGGACGTCCCTAGATCACCACGTGGCGGCGGATGTGGGCCACGGCCTCCTCGCAGGAGTCGGTGAGCAGGAACAGGTCCAGATCGCGCAGGTTGCAGTAGCCGTCGGCCACGAGCCGGTTCTTGAACCAGTCGATGAGCCCGCCCCAGAACTCCGTGCCCATGAGCACGATGGGGAAGGCCTTGATGCGCTTGGTCTGGATGAGCACCAGGGCCTCGGAGAGCTCGTCCAGGGTGCCGAAGCCTCCGGGCATGGCGATGTAGGCCAGCGCGTACTTGATGAACATCAGCTTGCGCACGAAGAAATAGCGGTAGTCGCTGCGGATGTTGAGGAAGGCGTTGCTCTTCTGCTCCAGGGGCAGGTGGATGTGCAGGCCGATGGACTGGCCGCCGGCCTCGAAGCAACCCTTGTTGCCGGCTTCCATGAGGCCCGGACCGCCGCCGGTGATCACCGCGAAGCCGGCCTCGGCCAGCTGCCGGGTCAACTCCATGGTTTTGGCGTACCAGGGATTGTCGGGCTTGACCCGGGCCGAGCCGAACACGGAGACGGCGGGGCCGATGTCGCTCAGGGTCTCGAAACCGTCGACGATTTCGGCGAGGATTTTGAAGAGCCGCCAGGACTCCTGCATGGACAGGTCGTCGATGAGGTACTGCTTGGAATTGGTCATGGTCTCCTCGTGCTGGGCGGAATTGGGGTTGCGGTCGGGCGCGGTATTTGGGTAGCATGAAAACCGTCCACGACGCCGGCCGGAATCCGTCTCTTACACGCAAACCCGCGCGACCGGAAGGGTCTTGCAGCGCACCGGCCTCCGGCCGCCGGGCGCGCGCGCCAACCTGAAGGACTGGGACAGCATGAAAATCACCTTTCTGGGGGCGGCCCAGGGAGTCACCGGCTCCTGCTACATCCTGGAGACCGGCGGCCGCCGCTTCTCCGTCGACTGCGGCATGCACCAGGGCAACGCCGAAATTGAAAAGCGCAACTTCACCCTGGACAACTACCGCCCGTCCGCGTTGGATTTCATCCTCGTCACCCACGCCCACATCGACCACATCGGCCTGTTGCCGCGCGTGGTCGCCGGCGGGTTCAAGAAAAAGATCTACGCCACCCCGCCGACCATGGACCTGATGAAGATCCTGCTCCTGGACAGCGCCCACATCCAGGAGATGGAGGCCGAACAGCAGCTGCGCAAGGGCCAGCGCCGCGGCAGCAAGAGCGCCGTGCAGCCGCTCTACGGCACCAAGGACGCCCAGGACGTGTTTCCGCTGATCACGCCCGTGGAGTACGACAAGCCCTTCGAGCCCGCGCCGGGCGTCCGCGTGACCTACCGCGACGCCGGGCACATCCTGGGTTCGGCCTTCATCGAAATCGTCTGCGAGGAGGAGGGCAAGCCCACCAAGCTCGTGTTCTCCGGCGACCTCGGCCGGCCCAACCAGCTCATCCTGCGCGACCCGGCCAAGGGCGGCAGCGCCGACTATCTGTTCCTGGAGTCCACTTACGGCGACCGCGATCACAAGAGCGCGGAGAACAGCCGCGAGGAGCTGGCCCAGGCCATCGCCTACAGCTACAAGAACCACGAGAAGGTGATCATTCCGGCCTTCGCCGTGGAGCGCACCCAGCAGATCCTGTACACGCTCTTCCTCCTGCGCGAGGCGGGCAAGCTCCCGGCGGACATGCCGATCTACCTGGACAGCCCGCTGGCCATCCAGGCCACGGAAATCTTCCGGAGCCACGCGGAGTATTTCGACGAGGACGCCAAAAAGCTGCTCGCCGCCGGCAAGGACCCGCTGTCCCTGCCCAACCTGCGCTTCAGCCAATCGGCCGAGGAGTCGCGGGCCATCAACTCCATGACCGGCTCGGCCATCGTCATCTCGGCCAGCGGCATGGCCAACGCCGGCCGCATCCGCCACCACCTGCGCCACAACCTCTGGCGCAAGGGCGCGTCCATCGTGTTCTGCGGCTACCAGGGCGAGGGCACGCCCGGGCGCAAGATCGTCGACGGGGCCAAGCACATCACCATCTTCGGCGAGGAGATCAGCGTCGCCGCCAAGATCTTCACCATCGGCGGCTTCTCGGCCCACGCCGGCCAGAGCGAGATCCTCCAGTGGCTGAAGAGTTTCGACGGCAAGGCCACCAAGGTGATCCTGGTCCACGGCGAGGTGCGCGCCCTCACCGCATTGTCGGCCATCGTCCACGACCAGCTTGGCATGGACGTGCACGTGCCGGCCTACCTGGAGGAGCTGACCCTCGAACCCGGCAAGATCATGGTGCCGGTGGTGGACGAGGCCAAGGCCGCGCCGCGCATTGACTGGGACTTCCTGCTTTCGGACTCCAAGAACCTCTTCGCCGAGTTCCAGAAGCGCATGGAGCAGGCCAAGGGCAAGCCCTGGGTCGCACAGACCGAAATCCGCGACCGTTTCATGGAGCTGAACCGCAAGATGGTGGAGCTCATCTCCGAGCTGTAGGCCATGCGCATCATCGCAGGCGAATACGGCGGCCGGTCCATCCGCACGGCCGAGGGGCCGGGCTACCGCCCGGCCACGGCCAAGGTGCGCCAGGCGGTGTTCTCCATGCTCGAGGCGCGCGGGGTGGAGTGGACCGGGCTGCGCGTGGCGGACCTCTTCGCCGGGAGCGGCAGCCTGGGCATCGAGGCCCTGAGCCGCGGCGCCCTGCTGGCTTGGTTCGTGGACAAGAGCCCGCGCGCTGTGGCGGCCCTCAAGGGCAGCATGCAGGATTTGCGGATTCCGGCCGCGCGCTGGCGCATCCTGCACGCGGATCTCCTGAAGGTTCTGGGCCGGCCGCCGGAGCTGCCCTTCGATCTCGTGTTCATCGACCCGCCCTACGGACTTGACCTTTTGGCCCCAGCCCTGGCAAAGGCCGTGACGGGCGGCTGGCTCGCGCCGGACGCCTTCGTGCTCGCGGAGGTCGAGGATCGCCTCGACCTCGCCGGCTGCGTGCCGACCCAACTCATCCCGCAGACCGAACGGCTCTACGGGCAGACGAGGATCCTGCTGTGGCGAAACTCGATCCCAGACTCGCCGTCTATCCCGGCACCTTCGACCCCCTGACCCGGGGGCACATGAGCCTCATCTACCGGGGCTTGCGCGTCTTCGACAAGGTCATTCTCGGCGTGGCCAAGAGTACGCCCAAGAAGACCTGCTTCACCCTGGACGAGCGCGTGCAGATGGCCCGGGCGTCCTTTGCCGACGAACCGCACATCGTGGTGGAGCCCTTCGACGGGCTGCTCATCGACTATGTGCAGCACCGCGGCGCGGGCTCCATCCTGCGCGGCCTGCGCGCCGTGTCCGACTTCGAGTACGAGTTCCAGATGGCGCTGATGAACCGCCGCCTGGCCCGCGAGGTGCAGACCGTGTTCCTCATGACCGACTACCGCTGGATGTACCTGAGCTCCACCATCGTGAAGGAGGTCGCCCTGAACGGCGGCAACGTCAAGGGGCTGGTGTCCGACGCGGTGCTGCACAAGCTCTCGGAAAAGTACCAGAGCCTGAGCGGGGGCGGCCAGGAGTAGACCATGGACGTCCTGCGCGCGGTGTGCATCCTCGGGCCCACGGGCTCCGGCAAGACCGAGGCGGCCCTGCTGCTCGCCCGGGAAACGCCGGTCACCGTGATCAATTACGACTCGCGGCAGATCTACCGCGCCTTTCCCATCGTCACCGCCCAGCCCGAGCCCCACGAACAGGCCGTTTGCCCGCACCGGCTCTACGGCTTTCTGCCCACGGCCGAGCCCATGAGCGCGGCCCGCTTCGCCGAGCTGGCGCGCGCGGAGATCGCCGCAGCTTCGGCCGCGGACCGCACGCCCGTGCTCGTGGGCGGCACCGGGCTCTACGTGCGCGCCCTGGAGCGCGGCCTGGCGGACATCCCGCCCGTCGCCCCGGAGGTGCGCCAGTGGGTGCTCTCGCGCATGGAGCGCGAGGGGCCGGCCGCCCTGCACGCCGACCTGGCCCAAGCCGATCCCGTCACCGCTGCGCGGCTGCATCCCAATGACACCCAGCGCATCGCCCGCGCCCTGGAGGTGCTTCTCGGCACGGGCAAATGCCTGTCGAAGTGGTTCGCGGAGCAGGAGCGCGAGGGCGCAGGCGTCGAGCTGTGCAAGATCGGCGTGTCCTCGACCCTGCGCGAGCTGGAGCCGCGTCTGCTGCGGCGCATCGACAGGATGCTGGAGCGGGGCGCGCTGGACGAGCTGCGCGCCGCCTGGGCCGAAACCCCGGATCGCGACGCGCCCGGCTACTCCGGCATCGGCTGCGCCGAGCTCCTGGCGCACCTCCTCGGCGAGCTGGACCTCGCTGCGGCCCGCGAGCGCTGGTACCGCAACACGCGCGCCTACGCCAAGCGTCAGCTCACCTGGTTCGCCAAAGAGGACGGCGTGCACTGGGTCCGGCAGGAAGGCTTCAGCCGTCTGCCGGCCATCGTCCGCTCCTGGCGCGGTCAGGGCTAAGCCCCGAGCGCCGAGGCTCCCGTAAATGAAACGGCCGGTCCCCCGCAGGGCGCCGGCCGTTGTTTTTGTCCGTGACGCCTTGGGGGCGCAGCGCCGGGCGGGCGATCCGTCCCCCGGTTGCGCCGCGCCGCCGCGTGGGCCTAGCGCCGCTCGAAGGCCTCCTCGAAGATGGCCCGCACGTCCGCCTCGCCCATGGGCACGGGCGTGTTGTGGAAGTGGCGGAAGTCCTTGAGCTCCATGGCCATGGCCACGTACTCGTCCATGCGTTCATCTCCGAAGCCGAGGTCCCTGGGGCTGAGTTCGCCCAGGCCGGCGGAGGTGATCAGGGCGTCCAGGGCCAGGAGGAACGGATGCTGGCCCTCGCCCTCGTCCGCGCCGAAGCCCATGGCCACGGCCAGATTGATCAGGCGTTCGCCGGTCTCCTCGTCGTTGGCCGCCAGCTGGATTAGCCGACCGAAGTAGGCGCGCGAGAGCACGGTCAGGCCAGCGCCGTGGGCCGACCCCGCGCCCGAGCCGCTGAAGGAGTATTCCAGCGCGTGCAGGGAGAGCGGCGAGGAGAGCGCCAAAGCCATGCCGGCGGCGGTGCTGGCCCAGGCCATGGCCGTGCGCGCGTTGAGGTCGCCGCCTTCCTCCACGGCCTGGGGCAGGAAGCGCGTCACCAGATTGGCGACCTCCAGGCAAAGCATGTCGCTGACGGGCTGGTGCGCCTTGGACAGGAAGCACTCCACGGCGTGGAAGAAGGCGTCCATGCCGGTGTAGGCCGTGAGGGTGGGCGACATGGTGGCGCAAAGCTCCGGGTCCACGATGGACAGGGTCGGGAACATGGACGGGTGCATGAAGCCGCGCTTGCCCGGCGCGCCGCAGACCATGGCCACGGCGTTGGCCTCGGTGCCGGTGCCGGAGGTGGTGGGGATGGCGATGATCGGCAGGGCCGTTTTGCCTTCGTAGCCCTGCGCGTGCCAGGTCTCCCAGAAGGGGCCGGGGGCGCTGGCGGCCAGGGCGATGGCCTTGGCCGAGTCGATGACGCTGCCGCCGCCGATGCCGACGACCATGTCCACGGCCATGCTGCGGACCTGTGCGGCGGCCGTGTCCACGTCCTCGGTGCGCGGATTGGACTGCACGCCGTCGAAGACGACGCTCTTGACTCCGCGGCTGGCGAGCATGCCCTGGACGCGGCCCAGGTAGCCCTGGCGCAGGATGTTGCCGCTGCTGCCGATGACGATCAGGGCCGTTTGCCCCTTGGGCAACAGCGGCGTGGTTTCAAGCTCGGCCAGCCGGCCGCGTCCGAAGAGCAGGGCGGTGGGCAGATGGAAGTTGAACGAGAGCATGGGGGGCCTCCTTAGGGGCGTGCGGTTGTTTCGAGCGCCTCTTCGAGCTGCGAGGGGGTGAACAGGTCGCGCAGCACGAGCGGGCGATCCGGGGCGTCCTTGGGAAAAATGGCCAGCAGAGGGATACTCTGGCTGCCCAGCGCCTGCAAGAGGCTCTCCGCGCCGGGGTTGCGGCCGGTGAGGTCGGCGCGCATGAGCCGGAGGCCGTAGCGCTTCTTGAACTCGGCCAGCCGCGCGGGAGCGAGGGTGGTCTGTTCGAGGGCCTTGCACGAGGGGCACCAGTCGGCGGTGAAGTCCACCACCACGGTCTCGCGGCCCAGGGATTGGCGCAGGACGGTCTCGGCGTAGTCTTCCGGGGGCGGGAGCGCGTCGGCCGGGCGCAGGGCGAAAAAGAGTCCGGCCGCAGCCAGCGCCGCGGCGCAGAGCTTGAGCAGGACATTGCGCAGGGAGTCGAGGCCCGGCCCGGCCACGCCCCAGAGCCAGGCGGCGCAGGCCGTGAGCCAGAGCAGGACCAGGGCGGACAGCAAACGCGTTCCGGGCAGGATGCCCAGCAGATAGACGCTGGTGCCCATGAGCAGGAGGCCGACGATCTTCTCCAGGTGGCCGGTCCAGGGGCCGGGCTTGGGGAACAGGCGCGCCATGCCGGGGAATAGGGCCATGACGAGATAGGGCAGGGCCATGCCCAGGCCGACGCACAAGAACACGGTGCTGATGACCCAGGCGGGCTGGAGCAGCGTCCAGCCGAGCACGCCGCCGAGGAAGGGCCCGCTGCACGGCGTGGCCAGCAGCGTGGCCAGCAGGCCGGTGAACAGGGCCTGGGCCCTGGGGTGCGCAGTCATGCCGCCGAACTTGAGATCGATGACCGGCAGGCTGAATACGCCGAACAGGCTGAGCGCAAGGGCGAAGATCAGCGCGGCCAGGGCGAGCACGATCTCTGCCCGCTGGAAGATCTGTCCCCAGGCCAAGCCGGTGGCTCCGAGCAGGGCCCCGAGGATGAGGAAATAGATCAGCGCGCCCAGGGCGAAGTACAGGTTGTGCTCACGGAAGCGCCGGGTGCGCTGCGTGGCGTCGGCTGCGTCGGCCCCGGCCACGAGGGCCGAGAGCTTGATGCTGATGACCGGAAGCACGCAGGGCATGAAGTTCAGGATGAGGCCGGCCAGCAGGCCGAAGAGCACGGCCTTGGAGATTCCGGCGACTTCGAGCTGTGGTTGGAAGTAGCGCGGCTTGAGCCCGGCCCAGGCGCCGACGCCCGAGGTCTGCTGCGTGGGATTGATGACTGGTGCGGCGGCGGAAGCTGCCGGCGCGGGCCGGGATTGGAGCGCGGCGGCGAACCGCGGCCACCAGCCCTGGTCTCGCGCGGCCGGCAGCCTGCCGTCCGGCACCCGGTAGCGCAGATCCAGCTTGACCGGCATGCACTTGTCCGCGGCGCAGAGCAGCAGCTCCAGCGATCCCGCGAGTTCCGCCGCGTCGCCGTCGAGCGGGACGAAGAGCGGCGTGCGGCCGGCGTAGGCGTTGACGACCAGACTCGGGTTGAGGGCGTCGGGCTGGGGCGTGCCCGGCGGGTAGAAGGCCGCAAGGATGTTTTTGCCGCCGTCGGCGCTCATGGTCAGCCGCGTGGGCTTGCCCAACGGGCCGGGATTGTCGGAGTAGGTGTGCCAGCCCTTGTCCGGCGTCAGGAAGAGCACGGCCAGCTTGCGGGCGGTCAGGCCGGTCTCGGCGCGGAATTTTTCGTCGAGGCTGAAGGCCGCCCAGCGCGTGACGACGGGGGCGTCGCCGTGCCGCTCCTGCCCTGCGGCAGTAGCGATAAGGCAACATGTCGCGATCGCTATACTTGTGAGTAGGATGAGAATTTTTCGAGACATTTTTTGCCTGGCTGAAAATTTCGTGTTGACAAAGGATACCCTGCCGAGTAAACGCTCTTCTCGCGACGACGACGTGAACACAAACGCGACGCGACGCACTTCGTGGGTCACTAGCTCAATTGGTAGAGCAGCGGACTCTTAATCCGGAGGTTCAAGGTTCGATTCCTTGGTGACCCACCACGAAAGAACAGGAAGGGGACTCCGGTCCCCTTCTTTTTTTGTCTCGGGCCGCGCGGCCCCTGTCCGACCGTCCCCGCGCACGACGCACAAGAGCCGATACCCGACGAGGGGCATCGGCTCTTTTCATTGGCGCGCGCGGTTGCGGTCGCGTTCCGGTTCTGGCGCGTGAGCATGGCCCGTTGTGCGCATTTCGCGGCGGGCTGTCAAGAAACGGGGCGGTGACGGCGTTCCCGTGCCGCGGATGGGCAGGAATCCGCAACCGGACTCAGGCACTGGCCGGAAACCAGCCGCCCTCGGCCAGCATGGCCCAGGCCCTGGCCGGCGAGAAGCCGCGGCTTTGCTCCGTGCGGCTGTTGGTGTCGCGCGGATTGGCCCCGGATTCGGCGTAGAGCTGGTTGACCCCGGCAAGCAGGGGCATCTGCATGGGCTCGTGGACGTTCATGCTCCGCGAGGGGTTCACCAGGAGATTGGTCACGGCCACCACCTTGGTCAGCTCCAGGCCGGAGATCTGGCCCTTGGCGGCCAGCGGAGTCCCGGGCACGGGGATGCGGCGCATGGCGGCCATGATCCGCACGTCCAGACGCCGCGCCCGCAGCATCTCCTCCACGAGTTCCGGATAGGCGTGCTCCGGCCCGATGGGCTCGATGCAGTAGTACAGGTCCAGGCCGGCCTTGCGGATGTTGTCCAGTGTCTGTTCGCGCTTCTCCGGCGGGATGCCGGTGTCCTGGCCTTCGCGCAGGCGGCGGATGTGGTAGGCCCCGGTGCAACCGGCGGCCTTGAGCTCCTTGGCCGTCTCCGGCGAAAAGTCGCCGATGTTGGCCACGAGGCGCACGCGGTCGGGCAGGATGGCGCGCACCGCGGCGGCGCACTCGACGAAACGCTCCTGCGGATAGTCGGCTGTGGTCATGAGGAACAGGTCGTCGACGCCCTCGGCCAGCAGCCGTCCGGCCTCCTCCCGCAGCGTGGCGCTGTCCTTGCTCCAGCGGGAGTCCATGACGTAATGGTCGCCGCCCATGGAGCAGAAGGCGCAGTTCATGGGACAGGGCGCGGCGTTGATGCCGATCTGGGCGAACACATAGCCTCTGTCCTTGAATTTTTCCCGGCTGATGCGGTTGGAGAGGGCGAGCAGGCGGTAGAAATCGGGGCCGGTGGCGTCGAGGTTCAGCAGCTCCAGGGCCTCATCCCCGCTGAGGGTCATGTCCGCAGTGGCGACATGCTCCAGCTTGTCCAGCAGCTTCATAACGATCCTCCGTGGTTGCGGCAGGTCGGCCGGTGCCGTACCGGGCGTCTCCCGCTGTTTTATTGTGCATCGTGCGCGCGGCCGTTCTCAGACGACGGACGTGTAGCGGTGCGTGGGCTGCGGCCGGCCAGGACTCAGGCTGCGCAGGTTCGTTATCGTTGCGGTCATGCCGTAGCCCTCCGCCGTTGCCCGGAGCACGGCGCGCACGGCCTGCTCCAGGTCCTGCGGCGGCACTTCGACGCGGGCGTTGAGGATCAGTTCGGCCCTCCGCTCGGCGGGCGCGACATCGCCGCGCACAACCACCGCGCCTTCCAGCCGCGTCAGGTTCGCCGTGCAGGACTCTTCGCCGGCCGCAAGCAGCGTCTTGATGTGGCCAATCTCCTTGGAAATGCCCTGAAACTGCTTTTGCAGCCCGCTCAACAGGCGTTCGCAAAATCCCCGCCAGTTCGGCAGTCCGACGGGGCAGGCGAGTTCCGCGGTGGCGTTGAGCCAGCCGAGCACGGCTTCGCCCTCGGCGTAGATGTCGTAGTCGACATCTACGACCTTGCCGCCGGGCGCGCCGCCCTGGAGCATCGCGGACAGCCATTCGTCCACGCCGTCGTTGGTGACGGCGGAGATGTCGCGCACGGGCGTCTGCGGGAAGTGCTGCGCCAGCAACGCGTGCAGCTCCCGCAGGGCGTCCGGCGTGAGCAGGTCGCATTTGTTGAGCAGGATCAGGTCCGCCTCCTCCAACTGCTTGCGCAGGATGTAGGCGGCGCTCGCATGCAGCATGCCGGGAATGCCGGAAAGCGCCTCATGCAGCCGTTTGGGATCAACGAGGACGCTGAGCGGGGCGAGGTCGAACTTCTGCCGGAATTTGTCCTTGATTGGCTGCAGAATCGTCGCCGACAGATCGGTGCAGCTGCCCACGGGCTCGGCGAGGATGACGTCGGGTCGCGCCGCTTGCTCCAGGCTTTCCAGGGCGCTGATGAGGCCGGGGAAGTTGCAGCAGAAACAGCTGCCGGCGACTTCCCGGACCGGCGTCTGGCGCGACAGCAAGTTGGTGTCGACGAGGTTTGCGGCCTGATCATTGGTGACGAGACCCACGCGCGCGCCCTGTGCGGCGAGCTGTCCCGCCGCCTGCCGGAGCAGGGTGGTCTTGCCTGCGCCCAGGAATCCGCCGACGAAAACGAGACGTGGTTTGTTCATGTGCTGCGCCTCCGCTGTCATTGGTCTTGGATTAGGTCTTCTATTGGATTAAGTCAACTACAGCAGCAGGCCATATTCGTCGCAAGTCTTGCGACATGCGCCGGGTTCCGGCGAAGGCCGGCGGATTGTCTCGACAGAGGGACAGGTTCTCGGTTATTGAACCGGAAAACGATGCCGAAATCGGAATGCGCGACGGGGCAGGCGTGCAGCCCGTCCGTCCGCTCAACGGAAGCTGCGCCCATGTTCGAACTTGAAGACTGCCCCTGCTCCGGAAAGAATCTGGCGCGGTTCGTCCAGCCGGCCATCCTGGCCGTTCTGGCCCGGGAATCCCTGCACGGCTATCTGATCATGGAGCGGCTGACCAACGAGCGCATGTTCCGCGACCAGCCGCCGGACCCGGCCGGCGTGTACCGCATCCTCAAGGGCATGGAGCACGAGGGCATCGTGAGCGGCAGCTGGGATTTGCAGGGCAGCGGCCCGGCCAGACGGCGCTACGCCATCACCGACAAGGGCAGGGCCTGCCTGCGCAAATGGTTCGCCACGATGACGGCCTACCAGGCCTCCATCGCCGCGCTGCTCAGCTTTTTGCGGGACTCGCTGGAGGCTGGCGCGCCGGCCCCGGCCGGGTCGGATTCCTAGCGTCGCGGGTTCGCACGGCCTTATTTGTCTTGGCAGTCTCCAGGTCCGAAGGTATACTCCCGCTCTTGGAGACGCGGCGGGCGGGCCAAACCGGAGCTGCGGCGCGACTTGCAACAAGGAGACCCTATGGGCTTCAGCTTCTTCCCGAAAGAGGTCCAGTTTTTCGAGCTGTTCACGGAGCAGTTCCAGCGGCTCTCCGAGGCCGTGGCCGCGCTGAACAGCATCTTCCAGGAGTTCGTGGACGTCGAGAACAAGTGCAAGAGCATCAACCTCATCGAGGAGACGGCCAACGGCATCGCCCGGAGCATCTCCAAACAGCTCTCCACCACCTTCATCACCCCCATCGACCGTGAGGACATCCACAACATCAATGTCGCCCAGGAGGACCTGATCAACCTGATCAAGGCCATCTCCACGCGCATCGGCCTGTACGACTTCCACTTCATCAAGTTCCCGGCCAAGAAGCTGGTCAAGAACCTCTCGGCCATGGTCGAGGAGGTCGGCCGGATGCTGGAGCGCCTGCGCGAGCACAAGGCCGTGGAGGAGCAGGCCAAGAACGTCAAGTCGCTCAAGTACGAATGCGAGATGCTCCTGCTCGTGGCCCTGGGCGAGGTCTACGACATCAAGCTCACGGGCTTCGACGCGGTGATGGAGATCGTCAAGTGGACGCACATCTACGACCGCATCGAGCAGGCCGTGAACCAGGCCGACCGCCTGGCCGACATCATCGAGGGCGTGGTGCTGAAAAATGCCTGATATCCCGATGATGCTGGTGGCCATCCTCGCGGTGGCCCTGTTCTTCGACTACACCAACGGGGCCCACGACAGCGCCAACGCCATCGCCACCATCGTCTCCACCAAGGTTCTCTCACCCAAGATGGCCGTGGTCATGGCCGCGACGCTGAACATCGCCGGCGCGTTCATGGGCGAGCAGGTGGCCAAGACCATCGGCTCCGGCATCGTCAACCCGGAGATGGTCGCCGGCTGCCAGGCGCTGGTGCTGGCTGCGCTTGTCGGGGCCATCGTCTGGAACCTGCTCACCTGGTTCCTGGGGCTGCCCTCGTCCTCCTCCCACGCGCTCATCGGCGGGCTCATGGGCGCGGCCGTGGCCCACGCCGGCTTCAACTCGCTGCACCTGCTGTCCATCTTCGAAAAGATCATCGTGCCGCTCCTGGTTTCGCCGTTGGTTGGCTTCCTCGGCGGCTACCTGATCATGGTCTCCCTGTCCTGGTGCTTCCACAAGTCCAAGCCGCGCAAGGTCAACAACCTGTTCCGCAAGCTTCAGGTCCTGTCCTCGGCCTTCATGGCCACCAGCCACGGCCAGAACGACGCCCAGAAGACCATGGGCATCATCACCCTGGCCCTGTTTCTGTCCCATGAGATCCCGGCCATCCACGTGCCCGTGTGGGTCAAGATCTCCTGCGCCATGGCCATGGGCCTGGGCACGGCCACGGGCGGCTGGAAGATCGTCAAGACCATGGGGCACAAGATCTTCAAGCTGGAGCCCATCCACGGCTGCGCGGCCGAGACCGCCGCTGCCCTGGTCATCACCAGCGCCAGCCACTTTGGCGCGCCCATCAGCACCACCCACGTCATCTCCACCTCCGTGCTCGGCGTGGGCGCGAGCAAGCGCTTTTCGGCCGTGCGCTGGGGCGTCGCCGGCAACATGGTCGTGGCCTGGGTCATCACCATCCCGGCCGCCGGCTTCGTGTCGTATCTGGCCTTCCTCGCCCTGAAGCTGGTGGGCGTCGTCAGCTCTTAGCCGCGCGGCCGCTCCCGGCCGCCCCAGGAGGGGCCATGCAGCGCTCCCCGCAACCCTTGGGCCAGGATCTGGAAGCGGCCCTGCGCGATCGCTTCCGCCGCGCGGCCGACACTCCCCACGGTCTTTTCAGCTATCCCACCGGCGCGGCCGGCTTGGCCGGACTGGGCTATGACGCGGCGCTCGTGGCCCGTCTACCGGCTGCGACCCTGGAGTGCTTCTGCGGCGTGGGGAACCCCTTCGCCGCCGGACTCCCGGCCCCCGGCGAACGTGTCCTGGATGTCGGCTGCGGCGCGGGAGTGGACACCCTGCTGGCGGCGCTGCTCGTCGGCCCCGAAGGCGCTTCCGAGGGCCTGGAGTTCTCGCCGGAGATGCGCAACCGCGCCGAAGCCAACGCCGCGCTCGCCGGGCTGGCCAACGTCCGTTTTGGCCTGGGCCGGGCCGAGGCGCTGCCCCATGCCGACGGCGTCTTCGATCGCGTCATCTCCAACGGCGTGCTGAACCTCGTGCCGGACAAGGACAGGGCGCTCGCCGAGGCCTTCCGCGTGCTGCGTCCCGGCGGCCGCCTGCAAATCGCCGATCAGATCCTCGAAGCCGACGCCGCGCCAAGCTGCCCGCTGCCGCGGGACGGCGCTGACTGGGCCAGGTGACGCTCCGGCGCGGTTCCGGGAAGGGCCTTCCTGGAGATGCTTGAGCGGGCCGGCTTCACGGACGCGCGCCTGTTGCGGCGCACCGGCTTCAAAAGCTCGCCGGAGACCATCGGCGCGGAATTCGCCTGCCACAGGCCGTCTTGACTTGAACGCCGCCAAAGTACAGGGTGAAGTCTAATGATTCTGGCGCGTCCGGCCGATGCGGCGACTGTCGCCGCAGGACTTCGGAACCGTTTGGACAAGGCGGAGATGGAACAGCTGACAGGCCGCATTCTCGTCGTTGACGACGAGCCCATGAACGTTATCGTGCTCCGGGGGCTGTTGGGCAAGGCCGGCTTCACCGTGCTCAGCGCCGCGAGCGGGCCGGAAGGCCACGATATAGCCCGCGCCGAGCGGCCGGATCTCGTGCTCCTCGACGTGATGATGCCCGGCGAGTCCGGCTTTGACACCTGCCGCAAGCTCAAGGCCGACCCCGACACCGCGGGCATTCCGGTGATCTTCATCACCTGCCTGGGCGAGATGGACAACAAGCTCGCCGGGCTGGACATCGGTGCGGTGGACTACATCACCAAACCTTTCAATTCCGCCGAGGTTGTGGCCCGGGTACGCTCGCACCTGGAGTTTCAGCGCCGCAGCAGCCGGATCATCGACGCCCAGGCCAGCCGCCTGAGCCAGGTGCAGGCCGCCCAGATGGCCCTGCTCGCCCGACCGGAGAACCTGCCTGAGTCGCGCTTCGCCGTGTATTTCCTGCCCGTGCTGGAGGCCGGCGGCGACTTCTACGAGGTCCTCGACTTCGGCGGCGGCCGCGCGGCCTATTTCGTGGCCGACGTGAGCGGCCACGACCTTGGGGCCTCATTCATCACGTCGTCGCTGAAGGCGCTCTTCCGCCAGCACGCCGCTCCGGACCGGACGCCCTCGGAAACCCTGGCGGCCATGAACCGCATTCTCTGCGCCATCACCCCGGAGGAGGTCTACCTCACGGCCGCGTGCCTGTACGTCGACCGCGCCGGCGGCAGCTACTCCCTGTGCTCCGCCGGGCATCCGCCCGTGGTCCTGCAGCAGGGCGGCGGCGTCGGTCTGCTCGACCTGCCCGGGTCGCCCCTGGGATTCTTCGAGGATGTGGAGTTCGTCACCCGGCAAGGGGCGGTGCAGGCGGGCGACCGGTTCTACCTGTACACCGACGGCCTGGCCGATGGAGTGGGTAAGGGGTTCTTCACCAGCGCGGAATTTCGTGAGAGGATGACGACGGCCTGCGCCAATTCGACGGCCCTGCCGCTGGCGGAGGCCGTGGAGACCATCGCCGCGGACTTCTGCGGCGCGGCGCGCCTGACGGACGACGTGGTGCTCCTGGGGGTGGACGTGTGAGCCCGGGCCAGGAAACGCCGAGGCGAACCGCCACGGGCGTCGCCTTCGCGGCGGCCGCGGAGAACGTGGAGCTGTTCATCGCCGCGGTGCACGGCTTCCTGGCCGAAAACGGACTGGGCCACCTGGCTTTCGACGTCGAACTGCTGGCGCGGGAGGCCCTCGTCAACGCCGTGCTGCACGGTTGCGGCGGCGACCCGGCCAAGACCGTGCGCGCCTCCCTGGACCTGGAGCCCGGCCGGCTGGTGCTGGCCGTCGCGGACGACGGCGCGGGGTGGGACTGGCGCAGCCTGCCGGCGCGCGCGCCGGAGCCCAGCGGCGAGTCGGGGCGCGGACTGTTCATCATCCGCAAGTACGCCGACGGTTTTAGCTACAACGACGCGGGCAACAGCCTGCGCATCGTCAAAGTGTTGCCAACGGAGGGAAAGGCCATGACCAGCGAGCCGGACAATCAGGTGCGGATGACCATGGAGCCGCGTTTGAGCGCCAAGGACGCCCCCGCCCTGCGCGAACTCTTCCGTCAGCGCATCCAGGAGGGCGCGCGGCGCATCGTGCTCGACTGCGGCCGCATGGAGAGCATCGACTCCGTGGGCATCGGCCTGCTTGTGGCGACCCACAACTCACTGGCCAAGCTCGGCGGGGCGCTGATGCTCACCGAAGTGCGCAAGGACATCTACCAGCTGCTGACCCTCATGCGGCTCAACAAGCATTTCTCCATCGCCCAGGCCAAGGAGTGAGCCATGAGCCTTGAGACATCCGACCTCATCCAGGGATTCGTGGAGGACTGCCGGGAGCACCTGGACAGCATCGAGGCCTCGCTCATGGACATCGAGGCCGCCGGCGACAATCAGAATCCCGAGCTGGTCAACAGCGTCTTCCGCCTGGCCCACTCCATCAAGGGCGGCGCGGGCATGCTCGGCCTGGACAACATCAAGACCCTGGCCCACAAGCTGGAGAACGTCCTGCACATGGTGCGCTCCAAGGAGCTTACGCCCACCCACGACGTGGTCAACGTGCTCCTGCGCGGCTTTGACCGGCTCACCAGCCTCGTGGACAACATCGCGGACAGCGAGACCATGTCCATCGACGACGAGGTGGCGCAGCTCCTGGGCATCTCCGGCGGCGGCGAGGCCGCGGCCAAGGCCCAGACGCCGGCCAGCGTCGCCGTGGACAAGAAGCGCATCTTCAGCGTCGACGCCCTGAGCCTGGAACAGGCCAAAAGCGGCGGCAACGAGATCTATCTGCTGGAGTTCGACCTCATCCACGACATCCACGGCAAGGGCAAGCTGCCCTTCGAGCTGCTGAAGACCCTGGCCGACACCGGCCGCATCGTGGACTGCAAGGTGGACTTCGAGGCCGTGGGCGACCTGGACGCCTTCGGCAACAGCATTCCCTTCTACGTGCTTTTCGCCACCATCCTTGAGGCCAAGTACGTCAGCGGCTTGGTGAAGCTGCCTGACGAACGCGTCCGGCTCATCGACGAGGCCAGGGACCAGGTGCGCGTGGAGCAGCCCGCGCGGTCCAGCCATGCGTTCGGTCCCGTCACCCTGCGGATCGACGGCGGCGCGGGCGTGATCGCTTTGCCGGCCGGGATCACGGGCGAGACCCTGGGCGGGCTCAAACAGGCCCTTGTGGCCGGTCTGGAGCGCTGCGACAGCGTGGCCCTGGAGCTTGGCGGCGTCCGGGACTGCGACGTGCTGTTCTGCCAGCTGCTCTGCTGCGCCAGCCATTCCTACGCGGCGCGCGGCAAGCGTCTCGCCGCGGCGAGCCCCTTGCCCGAGGACCTGCGCGCGAGCTGCGCGGTGCAGGGCTTCGGGTGCGCGGACGGACCGCAGTGCCTGTTCCGCACCGCCTAGCCCCGCAGCCTCATTTCCTGCTCAGTGCAGTGGCTCGCTCCCAGGGGGCGGTCTGCCTGCATGCGACTACGCAAAAATGCTGAGCCGCATGTACTCATTATGAATACCGCTTCTTGCAACCTGCCGAAATTCCATTTGTCTATTGCTTCTGGCTAAAAAAAGGCGTAAGTAATTCAACATGACCGTGACTTGCCCGACGGGACCCGGTCATGGTTGTCGACGGCCCAGCTTCGCCTGCCGGCGCCAAAGCCTGACCATCAGAGGTTGCCGCATGGAAGCGCATCGCATCGAGACGCACATCGATTTCCTGATCACCCGCCAGCCGGTGTTCGACCAGCGTCTCCAGACCTGGGGCGCGGCCCTCGACTTTTATCAACCCGAGGAGTCCGGGCCGCTGTTTCCGGACGAGCTCACCACGAGCCTGATGTTCGACAGCTACCTGCCGCAGCGCAGGCAGAACGGCTTCAAGACCCAGGTCGGCGTCGATCCTGTGGTGATTCTCGAGGGCCATACCGGAGGCATCGAGTCGGAGGGCGTATTCCTGGCGGTGGACGAGTCCGCGGGGGCGACTCCGGGCCTGATCGAGGCCGTGGCCGGGTTGAAGGGCCTGGGCTTCGGCGTGGCCGTGACGGACTTCCGCGACCGCCCCGCCAGCCGCGGGCTGGACAGCTTGGCCGACATCCTCGTCCTGGACATGGGGGGCGACGCCGGCGCGCTGGCCGAGCGGGTCCGTGCGGCCAGGGCCCTTGGCGCGCTGGTGCAGATCAGGCACCTGCTCGATTGGAGCCAGATGTCCGCGGCCAGGGAGGCCGGGGCGGATCTGTTCCAGGGCTTCTTTTTCAACAAGCTCGATGCGTTTCCGCAGCATGCGAACATCACGCCGCGGCAGATCACCCGTTTGCGGCTGCTGGAGCGCATCGATCAGCCCGATGTCGATTTCAACGCGCTGACACGCATCGTCGCCGAGGACGCGCCGCTGGCCTACCGGCTGCTCACGTACCTCAACTCCGCGAGCCTGAGCATCCCGCACAAGGTCGACTCCGTGCAGCAGGCCATCGTGCTGCTCGGTTGGAAGCCGCTGCGCAACTGGCTCAAGATCGTGCTCCTGACCGACCTCGCCGGCACCGGACGGCACGAGGAGTTTTGCTATTTCGCGGCGCAGCGCGCCAATTTCCTGAGCCGCGTGGGCTCGGCGGCCGGTCTGAACCAGTTCGTGCCATCGCTGTCCCTCCTGGGCTTGTTCTCGCTGCTGGAGTCCATTCTGGGGATGCCGATGGCCCAGGCCCTGTCCGCCGTGCCCGTGGCCGACGGCATCAAGGCCGCGCTGCTGGGCTGTCAGAGCCCGTTTACGGCCTGGCTCAAGCTCATCGACGCCATGGAGACGGCCCAGCGTGAACGCATCGAGGCCATGGGGAAGAGCATCGGCCTGTCCCTCGGCGATCTTTCGCGCTGCTACCGCGAAGCCTTCTGGGTCACGGACGCGCTGTTCCGCAACCTGCCGCGGCATTGACCGCGTGCGCCCCGCAGGCGCATCGCCTCAATAGAGGATTCCGCCCCAGCCGCCGCGGCCGCCGCCCATCCCGCCGCCGGGCCCTCCGCCCATGCCACCGCCGGGACCACCGCCACCGCCCATGCCTCCGCCCATTCCGCCGCCGGGCCCGCCTTCGCCGGGGCCGCCGCGTCCCTCGTCCGAACCGGACGAGGCCTTGCGCAGGGCTTCGGGACAGCGCCTGCCCATGTCGGGGTAGAGCGCGGTCATGTAGTCGAAAACCTGGCCGTAGCCGGCGTCGCGGGAGTGCTTGGCGTAGAGGTACAGGCAGAGGTCATCCGCGCCGGAGAACGAGAGTTCGGTGTGGTCGCGGATGAACTCGAAGCCGCCGCCGCGTTGCGCCGCGGCCTGCTGGCGCTTGGCGTCGCGCGCCGCGGCCTCGGCGGAATTGGCGGCACCACGGTGCTCCGGCGGCGGTCCGGACGGCGGCCGACGCTCGCCCTCGGACGCGGGTCGCTCCGTTGCGCGCTCCGCCGTGGCGTTCATGGCGGCCTGCATCCAGACCGTGAACTTGCCGTCGCGCGAATAGGGGCACATGTACTGCGCGGTGTTGCCCTGGACGGGCTCGGGCGCAGTGATCTGGTCCGGCGAAAGGATGCGGCCGCGCCGCTGTTTCGAGGCGCATCCGCTGAGGAGCGCAACGCTGCAAAGCAGGACCACGACCAACTGTCTTGACCGCATGACGGAATCCTCCGGTTCGTTCGGACGCCGGCTCAAGGGCCGGCATGTGAGGAGACGCCGCGCAGGGCGGTTCGGATACAGCGCGGGCGGAGGGGAGGGCGGTGATCGGCTTGCAGCGGCTATTCCACGCCGTTAGCCGGAATGCCCAGGGCCTTCATGCGCAGGTAGAGCGTGTTGCGCGAGATGCCGAGCAGCTTGGCCGCGCGGCTCTTGTTGTTGCCGGCCGTGGCCAGGGCGAGTTCGATGGCGTGCTTGTTCACCGCGCGTTGCGTCGCCTGGAATTGCTGCGGGTCCGGCATCGGCAAAAGCTGGGTGGGGTTCTGGCCGACGCCCAGGATGCGCTGCGGCAGGTTGTGCGGCGACATGATCAGGTCCTCGTCATCCATGCAGCAATAGGCGTAGGCCAGCGCATTTTTGAGTTCGCGGATGTTTCCCGGCCACGCGTAGCGCATGAAGAGGTCATAGACATCCGGCGAGATCCGGACCTCCAGGGCCTTTTGCGGACCGCAGATGCTCTCAAGGAATTGAACGCACAGGTGGGGGATGTCCTCGCGGTGCTCGCGCAGGGAAGGCAGCCGCATCTCCAGAATGTTCAAGCGATGGTAGAGGTCTTCGCGGAACTGCCGCCGTCGCACCATTTCGGGCAGGTCGCGGTTTGTGGCCGCAACCAGCCTGAAGTCGGAATAGTTGTTGTCGTTGGAGCCGATCTTCTGGATTTCGTTGCATTCAAGCACACGCAGCAGCTTGGCCTGGAGATGGTGCGGCAGTTCGCCAATTTCGTCCAGGAAGATCGTCCCCTTGTCCGCCAGTTCGAACTTGCCCTTGCGTCCGCCCTTTTTGGCGCCGGTGAACGCGCCCTCCACGTAGCCGAACAGTTCGGACTCCGCCAATTCGCGCGGCAGCGCTGCGCAGTTCACCGAAACGAAGGACCCGGCCGCCCGGGGGCTGGCCTTGTGAATGGCCTGGGCGAAGAGTTCCTTGCCCGTGCCGGTCTCCCCCGTGATGAGCACGGGTTCGCGGCTGCGGGCGAACCGGCGGCCTATGCTCTTGAGTTGGGTGATGGCGGCGCTTTCGCCGGCAACGTCGTCGAAGGAATGCAGGCCGTTGGCGTTGGTCGCCGCGGGAGAGATGATGTAGCCGGCCTTGCGTTTTAGCTGTGAGATGCCCTGCAACAGCTCGTCGATGCGTTTTTTGTCATGGGTCGTGGTCAACGCCTCGGTGAGACAGCAGATGAGATTGCCATTTTCGTCAATAATGGGATAGCGGCGACATATTCCTTCAACGCCATTGAACAAAACGCTGTTCACCGTGTTGAGCTTTTTGGTGTGCAGCGAGTCCAAAATGCCGGCCCTGGCCGTCTGGAAGAGCGTGTCGATCTTCCTGCCGACGACGACGTCCGTGGGGTCAAGGCCATGAATCTCATAACAGGGTTTGGAGAAAAAACGAATTGTCCCTGAGGGATCGGTGATGGACACGCCGATGCTGAGGGAGTCGAACATCTGCTGGAACAAAGGATTTTCCATCAACTGCTGGAAATCCTTCACGCTGGCAATGGCATGGGGGGGCACCATGGAATACCTCTGCGGTCAGTGGCCGATTGCGGGATTCGCCACAAGCTGTCCTAGTGGAATGACAAGATCTTTGCAACATCAACAATTTTAGCAAGATGGCGATTGTCCTAAATTGGGACGGATGACAGCCCTCAGGACAACTGCTATATTTAATTTATTGAAATAGCAAGTAAAAAATACTGGCACAGGCTTTGCTTATGGAATTCATCAAGCGAGAAACGGGCCCAAGATCCTCGCGAATAAACCTCAAAAGCGGAGTTCTTCCATGGGAAGCGGTTTTGAGAACCTGATCATCTTTGGCCTTCTTTCGCTGATGTTGCTCATCGGCACCTTCCTGCGTGCAAAAGTCAAATTGTTCCAAGAATATCTATTGCCGGCCAGCATTATCGGCGGCCTGCTGGGCTTCGCCATCGTTTCGACCGGCTGGCTGAAATTCGGTGATTGGCAGATTACGAGTAAAGACTTCAACTGGTTTTTGTTCCACAGCTTCAACATCAGCTTCATTTCGCTGCTGCTTACGCGGCCTCGCGAATCCCAGGCGAACGTCTCCAAGGAAGTCGTGCGTGGCGGCATGTGGCAGACGCTCATCTGGACCATCAGCCTTCCCGCGCAGGCCCTCGTCGGCGGTGCCGTGATCTGGCTGTACAACTTGGTTTCGGGCAATAGCTTCAGCGAGTTCATCGGCATGATCGCGACCCATGGCTACACCCAGGGGCCTGGTCAGGCCTTCGCCTTCGGTACGCTTTGGGAAAAGGGCGGCATCGCCGATTGCGCGACCATCGGCGTCATCTACGCGGCCTTGGGCTTTCTGAGCGCCGCCATCATCGGCGTTCCCCTGGCCCGCTGGTTCATCCGCAGGGGCCTCAACGCCAACAAGTCCGGCGCCTCCCTGACTAAGGAGTTCCTGACCGGCATCATGGATGAGAAGTCCACGGCCACGAACGGCCGCGAGACGACGCACGCCTCCACCATCGACACCTTGGCCTTCCATATGGCGCTGGTCGGCGTGGTCTACCTCATCACCTACGGCGAACTCACGTGGGTTCAGGCCAACATCAAGCCCTTCTTCGACCAGTACAAGTGGCTCAAGGGCTTCGGCGCAACGCTCAGCATGCCCATGTTCTTCATCCACGGCGTGCTGATCGCCTGGTGCGTGCGCACGCTGATGATCAAGTGCGGTGCGGGCAAGCTCATGGATCCGATCGTGCAGACGCGCATAACCGGAACTTCCGTCGACTTCCTGCTGACGGCGACTCTCATGGCCATCCATTTGGGCATCCTTGAGAAGTACATCGTGCCCATCTTCCTGGTCGCCCTCGCCGTCACCGCGTTCACGCTTATCCTCGTCGTCTGGTTCGGACGCAGGATCGACAGCTACGGTCCGGAGCGGGCCCTCTGCCAGTTCGGCTGCTGTTGCGGCTCGACGGCCACGGGCTTGCTCCTGCTGCGTATCGTCGACCCGGACTTCAGCACCCCGGCCACGCTTGAACTCGCGTTCTTCAACGTGGCCATCCTCGTCACCTGTTCACCCATCCTCTATTTCTTCGCCCCGGCGTTCTACACCTACACGGGCATGGAAATACTGATGATTTACGGCACCATCACGATTCTTGCCATCGGCGCGATGTTCGCCCTCCGCCTCGTGGGCAAGAAGCAGTGGTAGTTTAGCCGCGTTCCCTGCGGGCGGAGGTTCTCCTCCGCCCGCCCCCTCACCCCTCCCGCGAGGTCCAGACCTTACGGTTCTCGTCCTGCGGGAAACGAAACAGGAAGCCGTCATGCTTTATACAGTCATATCTTGTCCTGAAATAATCACCATGGACGAAACACGTCCCACCGCCGAAGCTGCGTGTGTATTCGGCGGCAAGATCCTGGCCCTCGGCAGCCTCGAAGACATGCGCGCCCTTGCCGCACATGGACCGCACGAGGAGCTGCGTTTTGAGGAAGGCGTTCTGCTGCCGGGATTCATCGATTCGCACAGCCACTTGTCCATGTACGCGCAATGCCGCACGCAGTTCTTCTGCGACACCGCGTACCGGACCATCGCGGCAATGCTCGACGCTTTCCGCGCGCATGCCGCCGCCCATCCCGACGCGGAATGGGTCATGGGCTACTGCTATGACGACACCGGACTGGACGACCAGCGCCACCTCACCCGGCATGATCTGGATGCGGTCAGCACGGAGCGTCCCGTGTTCGTTTCGCATATCACGAGTCATATGGGCTACGCCAACACGCTTGGGCTCCAGCTGCTCGGCGTCACCGCGGACATGAAGGTCGCCGGCGGCGAGGTTGTCCTGGACGCCGATGGTCAGCCGCAGGGGCTGCTGAAGGAGAACGCCTACTTCCAGATCGCCCAGAAGATTCCCGCCACTCCGGCCGAGCAGTTGCCGGACCTCATCGAACAGGCCGTGGCGGACTACAACCGCGCCGGCTTCACGATGTTCCAGGACGGCGGCATATCCCTCGGCGGCGGCGCGCACGCCATTCTCCGGGCCTATACCCGGCTGGCGCGGGAGCAGCGTCTGAATGCGCGCGGTTATCTGCACTTCATGGCCAACGTCATGGATGAAATGCTCGAATACGGCACCTGGAGCCTGCCGCTGTCGGACCACCTCTTCTTCGGCGGCGTGAAGGCCTTCGCCGACGGCTCCATCCAGGCGCTTACCGCCTTGCTCGGTTCGCCCTACACCTGCAAGCCCGGCTACTGCGGCGACGAGGTGGTCACGCAGGAGCAGATTGCGGACTTCATCGTCAGGCACCACGCCAAGGGCGTGCCGGTGGCCGTTCACGCCAATGGCGACGCGGCCATCGAATACGTCGTGCGTGGGTTTGAAAGGGCCCTGCGCGAATATCCGGAACGAGTTCCGGGGCACATGATCATCCACGCCCAGATGGCCAGCGACGAGCAGCTGGCGCGGCTGCACGCCTGCGGCGTCACCCCGACCTTCTTCGTGCAGCACGTCCGCGCCTGGGGCGAGCGGCACGTCAAGCTCTTCCTCGGACCCGAACGGTCAGCCCGGCTCGATCCCTGCGGCTCGTGCGTGCGCATGGGGATACCCTTCGCCCTGCACGTGGATTCTCCCGTGCAGCCGGTAGGGGCGCTCATCTCGATCCACACCGCCGTCAACCGCACCACCTCGGCCGGCCGCGTCCTGGGCCCGGACCAGCGCGTTTCGACGCTGGATGCGATCAAGGCCTATACCGTCAACGCCGCCAAATGCACCGCCAGGGAGCATGTGGCCGGCAAGCTCGCGCCCGGGTATTACGCGGATTTCGTGCAGCTGGACAAGAATCCGCTGCGCGTGCCCAAGGAGGAGCTTGAGCGGCTCCAGATACTCCGGACGATCAGCGGAGGTCACGTCGTCTACGAAGCCTAGCCATCGCCATCCTTCGGCGGCTGTCGAATAACCGCGCGGCGGCCGCCGTATTCCGCCAACCGCGGTCGCCATATCCCTGCAACCTCCTCCACCACGAGCCATCCTCCGGAGAAGGTGTCCACGGGGCCGTCCTCCGGAAGGGGGGCGGCCCCCCTTCTTTGAGAAGGGCACAACTTGTCTTGTTTGTGGACGATAAAAGAGAACCCCGGACGGTAGCACCTGGGTTCTCTTCATAAGTTCGCCGCGTAATGGACTGAGCCGGACGGAGGTTGATGGCCAAGCGTGGGGAGCTGTTTCCGTACCACTCGCAGGCTACGTGCTCAAAGATTTCCCTTTGGATACGCTGCGCTCCCTTGGCTTTTTTGCGCGGGGGCGAGGCATCCCCACCATGCTAGCGAGAGTCCTTCTCGTTCGGCGTGTCGAAAAGCTTCTGAGGCTTGACGCCCGGCTTTGCTTTGTGAATTGCGGTAGCTATATGCGCCAAGGGGGCAACTCTTGTGTCTTTAAGGGGTGCAGCTTGATGCGATTGCCCCCAGTCGTGCCCCAACTATACGGGATGTCAACGGACGATAAAAGAGAACCCCGGACGGTAAATCCGGGGTTTTCCTTTGAATTTCGCCATCTTCTGGACGGCATCGGACGGCGACGGATGGTCAAATGGAGCAGCGCGCGCTCCAACAACGTGCCGAAAATGGCCGGCTCCACCTCGCGCCAATCGGCCTTGGCCGCCGCCAGGAGAATGCCGAGTTGCTCATGGTCGAGCGGGAGCGCTTCCGCATAGGTGAACAGGTTGCCGTTGAACCGCTTGAGTTCGTCACGAAGGCGAGCGGAATAGCCGCCGGTGTTCATGAGCTGCCACAGGTCCTGCGCCATGCTCGGAAACGCCTTGGGATTGGGATCGGCCACAGCGTCGGTCAGGATGTCCTGAAAACATTTGGCCGGGAGCAGACCCACGTCTTCGGCGAACATGGTGAACAGGCAGCGGATCAGAAACGTGGAGACCTTTTCCGGGGAGTGGCCGGCGTGCTCCAGGCTTTTGGCGAGGTTTGCGAGGTGCCCGGAAATTTCTGTGGTGACGCGGGCTGCGTGCAGCGCGGGGTTGAGCGAGGCCGGTTCGGTCCAGAGGGCCAGAAAGCGTTCCTGGATCTTGTCGTTTTTTAGGTCATTGAGCCGGATGCGATAGGTACCCTGGTCCGGATATGGGATGTAGGTGCGGCCGGTGCAGGAGAACTCGGAATAGATGTCGAAGCAATAGCCCACATCCACCACGATAAGAAATGGCGGGAGCGGTTCACCGAGCGGCAGAGCGCGCACGTATTGTTCGGCCTGGACCTTGGCGAGGGCCATAAGGTCTTCCCAGGGCCGCGTGTCGCGCTTCACGGCTGTAGACGTGGTGCGGCCATCATTGGAGCGCGTGCGGCCGGACTTTTGGGGTGCGGCGTCCTGGCCTTGTTTGCACTCCAGCACGAAACAGCCGCGCTTGTACAGGTCCAGGCGTTTCATCTCGGTCTTGCCGCCGCCGATGTGCAGGAAGACTTTGCGCTCGAAGGAATAGGCGTTGTCTTCGTTGACGGCCTTCGCGGCTTCGTGGCGGGGGAGTTCCAGGACCTCGCAAAGTTCCTTCAAGAAGGGCTGGGCATTTGCCAGCTCATTACCGCCAGAGTCTTTCCAGCGGGCGATGAAGGCGGCAACGGCTTTGGCGTCAGGCATGGCGGCGGCAATCCCCTTGGTTGACAGGACTGTACAGAAAGGCGCGTTGGCTGGCTAGAGGGGCAGGGCGAGTTGCGGGACATGAAACCTCAGCCGCCATGCGGAACTTGACCGCTTGGAGGTGCCGGCATACGCCTTTGCAATACAGGAGGCGAGCTATGCGTGCGAATTCGCTTGTGTGGCTTGGGATGGTGCTGACGCTTTCCGCTTGTGGGCCAAGCAGGGCGCAGGTGGAGCTTGCAGAGCGCAACCTCTCTACGGTCGAACACCAATGGATCGAGTGTGGGAAAGAGGAGGCGCTTAAATGCCTTGATCGCTATGCCGACCCTGACCTCTGCGCCGAACAGGCCGTCTACTCGTGCGAGGGCTACCAGAACGCTTATGCTGCTCGGCTCAAGGACACCCGACGCGCCAGTTACTCGACTACGACCGCCCTCTTAACCGCCCAGGCGAATGCCCATGACTTGCGCCGCAAATTGGCCGCTGCCTGCAAACTGCGGCTGGCCGAACAGGAGTGGGCGGACGGGCACGAGCCGCAACCGCTTATCCTGAAATAAAAAATTTCAAAAATTTTTCGGCAGGACGGACCTCGGACTCCCCTGCCATTCGCGGGCACCCCCCTTTCACAGCCGGGGTATGCCCCCCCCCGTCCCGCCGGAATAAAGATGGGGCCTCGCGCGCGTGCGCGTACAGGTCCGCGATAAGCTGTGGACCGATGCGTATGGCAACGAGGAAGTCAACGAGCTCTCCATCGGGTATTGTGGCCTATTGATGCCGGCCGCAAAAGGCCCGGTGTAGGGCGTGGAGTGGCGGGAAGGGGGTGTCAGATCTGACACCCGATCCAAGATTAAGAATTGGGTCGGGAGTGAGGCCAAGAGCGGGAGGTGGGAAAGCGCAGCATCCTGGGGAGGCGGTTAATGACGACACGCTGTTTCACGCGAGCTTGCACGCGAAGAGAAAAACGCAATACATCGGCTGCCCAATTTTCTCTCTCGCTATGCCGATGAATATCCCATCGGTTTCAGGTTCAGGACGCAGCCCAGGGTACGAATCTATACGCTACGGCGATGGATTTGCCCCTTCCGTGCGGAGGTCGGTTTGAAGCGTGCGGACGTTGGCTGGGGCGGACATGGAGAGTTATCCCCCAGCTACCGTCGTGTCACGAGCGCACGCCAACTTGGTGCCAACTCCAGAGCTGGGTGTTGCGCGGGAAGAGCAGGTACGGTCGCGTCAGCAGAATCAAAATTCTTGCCTTCTTCATCGGCAAGTCTCCTCTCTAATTCCTTAATCATTCTCGCCTTTTGCTCGCCTTCAACGCGCATTTTCTGATAGACCGAATTGACGCGCAGGCCCGCGTAACTGCCGCCGCCGCTGACCGCGCCCATGCCGGGATGCCGGAGGAGCGCAGGCTGGTTGCCGGCCTCTTTGCGCCGGGCGTTTTCCCATGTCCGAACGCAGCCTTGCCAATCCCGGACCCGTGATGTCCCGCGCATCCAGCCGTTCGCCGTGTAGTGGTCAAAGAACTCCTGGGGATCGACAGGCGGATTCCCGGCTGCGGCGCGGTCTTCGCAGTAGGCGACAACCCATTCGATTTTGGGCGGGATCACCCGGCGATCTCCCGTGCGGGGGGGCTTGTGAGGGGGAAGGGCTTTGGTATTACTCTTAGTATTTCTCTTCTCTTGGGAGGGAGAGGGGAGGGAGGGCATAGGCAGCGGGAGGGCCTGTTGGACGTCAGTTGGACCTTCCGCCCTGCCTGGAACAATGTAATTGTCTGAATTTATGACTTTATTGTAGGCGATTCTGTTGGACTCCCTGTTGGACGTCTGTTGGACGTCTGTTGGACCTTCCGCTCTGTTGGGCACTAAATAACTATCTAAATTTACTACTTTAAAAACGGTAAATCTGTTGGACGTTTTGACGGACGTTATGCTGGTCCGTTTTTGAAGTGCCTGCATTGTGTCGCGCAAAACGCGCTCCGTGAGGTCGAGCGCGTCCATCCAAGGGGCGCGGCGGAAGACGAACTGCCCCGGCTCCAGCGTGACCGTCTGCCCGGCCACGGAGACGGTGCGCGTCGTGGGCGCAGCCGAGAGCAGGCAGTGCGCGAACACGCCGAGCTGGACGGCGCTCAGGCCGGCGTCCAGCGTCTCGTATGGGAGCTTTACGTAACCGCGTTCCATCCTCAGCGCCTTTCCAATGGTTTTAGCCCACAGAATCGCACGGGGACCGGCGGGGCGGAGAGACGCCAGGGGGCAGCCCCTTCGTGCGAAACGCGAGGGCAAATCGTGTTGTTGTTGCAATTGATTTGGCTCAATTCCCTGTGCCTCCAACCGCCCCTAGCACAGGCCAGGGGCGGCCTTCGCCAAACGGATTTGGCACTATTGGACCATGGACTCTTGTCCTGCCGCTTCAAAAGATTTGGCCGGTCGTGGTGAGGTTATCGGCGCAGTTTCTGCGCCTTGGCAGATCCGTTCTATCAGCCGGAGCAGGTCCCGGCCGCGCCAAAGCGTCCGGTTGCCTAGATGCGACGGCTGCGGGAAACGGCCTGACGCAACCCCGGCCCACCATGTCGCCGGGCTCACGTCGAGGAGTGGAGCCGGATTGGTTTTCGTGTGGCAGATCGTACCGACGCCGTACAGGGCGTCTTCGTTGATGCAGCGAGTTTGCAGTTGTTCAGGAACCGACGTGCTGGGCAATTCAAACCCTCCTGGGTTGTGCACAAGGTGCGCCTGTCGAAAACGGATGCAGGACGCACCACTCCCTATCGCCAAATTCATGGCGGCCTGATGACGACGGGAAATGCGGAGGAGCCCGAAAAGCTATTGACCGAAAGAGGCGGACGCGGGTAGGTAGGCTGTGTCACTGTCCATGACGGATGCTTCCAACATCCGTCCCACGACCGCCCTGGGCTTCACCGCTCGGGGCGTTGTCTTTTTTCTGCCAGTGCCGATCACCTCCCCCTGTCTAGATGGGGTGATCATCGCACCATGTAAAAAAAGGTGTCAAGTAAAAATCAAATGAGTTCTGAGGGTTGTCATAGTGTGTTAGCCGACGCTCGCAGCTCATAACCTCTCGGTTTGGCATGAGATTCCGCTTCTTGACTTGTCGCACTGGCTAGAAAGGATATTTAAAGCAGGTAGTTATGTTGTGTTTTCGCTTTGCGGAATCCCCCAGTTAATGACATTTAGCAACATTTAGTGCCAATTCGTGACGTTTCGTACAATGTGGCCGGCGGTGAATTTTTTTAAGGGTTCCGCCGCAGGATGGTTTCCGATACGCAACCTGCTCCCGTGCAAGTCCCCGTGCCGGTGGGGAAGTCAGGTCTGCGGGCTCAAGACGCGCGCTCATATCGCGTAGGATTGTGGCAAATGCGAGTATCTGGGCGGGGGGCGTGCTGAATTCCCGGCAGGTGCTCGCGACACCAGCCGGGCCGCTGTTGCGCGCGCACGTGGCCTACTACTTTTCCCCGGCAGCCTTGAATAGTGGCGTTACCTTGCCCCCCTCCCGCAATCCGTCCAGGTAGTCCGCCCACGCCTGCATCATGCGGTGACGTTCCGGCAGAAACTCAGCATAGTTGTAGGCCGCGCGGACACTGTTCCGTTCCGCATGGGCGAGCTGGCGCTCTATGGCGTCCCGATTCCAACCCTGTTCGTTCAGCAGCGTCGAGGCCATGGAGCGGAAGCCGTGGCCGGTCATTTCTTCTTTACTGTAGCCCAGGCGGCGCAGGGCCGCGTTAATGGTGTTCTCGCTGATCGTGGTAGCGGCCGTGCGTATGGACGGGAAAACATAGCGCCCGGTGCCCGTGAGAGGGCGCAACTCCTCCAAAACGGCGAGCGACTGCCTGGAGAGCGGCACAATGTGCGGGGTGCGCATTTTCATCTTCTCTGCGGGAATCCGCCACTCAGCCGCCTCAGTGTCAAATTCGGCCCATTCGGCGTGGCGTAGCTCGCCGGGTCTGACAAAGACCAGCGGGGCCAGTTTGAGGGCGCTGCGGATGACGAGCGTTCCCGTATAGCCGTCGATTGCCCGAAGGAGGCCGGCGACCTCCCTGGGGTCATGCACGCTGGCGAAGTGCTTCGCATTGGTCGGTGAGAGCGCTCCGCGAATGTCGCGCGTCGGGTCCGAGTCCGCCATTCCGCACGCCACGGCGTACTTGAACACCATGCTCACATAGCCCACGGTCCGGTGGGCGCTGTCAATGGCCCCGCGCGCTTCTACGCGGCGGGCCGCCGCCAAGACATCGTTCGGCATGATTTCGCGGATCGCGTGATGACCGAGCCAGGGGAAGGCGTTGCGCTTCAGAAAGCCGATGACCTTTACCGCGTGACCTGGCGTCCAGGTCGGGAGCTGCTTTTCGTACCACTCGCGGGCGACACGCTCGAAGGTCTCGGACTGAGCTTGTTGTTCGGCTTTCGTGGCCTTACGTGTGGCGGATGGATCTATGCCCTCAGCGAGAAGGGCGCGCGCTTCAAGAGCCTTTTGCCGGGCTCCGGTGGGGGCATCTTTCCGTGCCTGCGACAGCGGGACCTCAGGAAATGCCCCCAAGGCGAGTCGTTTCTCTTTCCCGCCGTAACGGTATTTGAGCCGCCATAGCTTACCGCCTGACGGCATGACTTCCAGGTAGAGTCCACCACCGTCGAACAGTTTGTAACTTTGAGGATGAGGCTTGGCCTTACGAATGACGGCATCAGTGAGTTTGCCGAACATTTGGGGGCATCCTCCCTGCATTTTGTGAGGCGAAGTGCCTCATGCCCCCATTCGTGCCCCCAGATTTACGCGATGTCAACGGACGATAAAAGAGAACCCCGGACGGTGAATCCGGGGTTTTCTTTTGAATTCCGCCATCTTCTGGACGGCATCGGACGGCGGCGGATGGTCAAATGGAGCCAGCGCGGAGAATCGAACTCCGGACCTGCTGATTACGAATCAGCTGCTCTGCCGGCTGAGCTACGCTGGCTTGCGGGCCCAAGTAGTTAGCCGAGGCGTCGAGGCCGGTCAAGGATTTTGTGCGTCTAGACCAGGCGCTGCCCGCGTCGGTTCTCCCAGATGGGGATGAGCGGCAGCAGGTCGTTGCCCTCGGCCTGGGCCGAGACGATGAGCAGGCCCTGCGCGGCCAGCATGTCCAGGCGGTTCTCGGCGTTACGGTCCAGTAGCGGCTGGGCGTGCAACTCGGCCCCGTGCCCCGTGACTGTGCAGGGTATGAGGCGCTCCCAGTCCTGGCGCGGCGCGGGCGGCGGCGTCAACGGCCGGGCCAGCACCGGCGTCGGCACCGGCAGGGTCCGGCCGCGCAGCCAGCACATCGAGGGCAGCACCAGCGTGTGCATCAGGGCGAAGACGGCCCAGGGCGTGCCGGGCAGGGCGAAGAGCAGCGTCTGGTCCCGCGTGGCGGCGAAGACGCTCTTGCCGGGCGTCAGCGTAAGGCCGCGGAACAATGGCTGGAATCCGGCCCGCTCGCAGGCGGCGAACAGAAAGTCGCGGTCGCCGGGGCCGGTGCCGCCGGTAGTCACGATGCACTGGAAGTCCTGCGAGGCGTCGAGTTCGGCGGCGATGCCCTCCAGATCGTTGGCCACCACGGCCGCCTCGACCTGGGGGACGCCGCGCAGACGCAACAGGCCGGAGACGTGGAGCAGGTTGTCCGCCGGGATGCGCCAGGGCTGCGCTTCGGCGTCCAGCGGCGCCAGCTCGTTGCCGATGGCCAAAACGCGCATCCGGGGCGGCAGGAAGGCCTGGGCCCGGGCGACGCCGGACACGGCCAGCGCGGCCAGGACCTGCGGACTCAAATCCTCGCCGCGGCGCACGATGCGCGTGCCGGCCTTGAGATCGCTGCCAGCCGGGCGTACGTGGGCGTTCTGCCGGACCTCGGCGGCGATCGTCAGCTGGTCGCCATGGACGACGGCTTCCTCGTCCGGCAGCACGCAGTCCGTGCCTTCCGGCAGACGGCCGCCGGTGAGGATGCGCGCGGCCACGCCGGTGGCCAGCGGCAGCGGTTCGCGGGTGCTGGGGCGGATCTCGCCGCTGATGCGCAGCCGCGCCGGGTGCTGGGCGGCGTCGTGCGTCGCGGCGCTGGACAGGACATAGCCGTCCACGGAAGAGCAGGCCTCGGACGGGGTGGCGTGCAGGGCGAAGAGATCCTTGGCGCACACGAGCCCGTGGCACTGGTCCAAGGGCAGCAGCGCCGCGGCCGGCGCATGGTCGCGCACGTGGGCGCGGATGCGTTCAAGGGCCTGATCTCGGGAAATGCGTTGCAGTGGCACGTGACCTCCTCGCGGGGGGCGCAGCCGGGCTGCGGTTTCGCGCAGGACGCGCAGTTCATCCGGGGTATTGGCGTTCAGAAAGGAGACGAGTTCGGGATCTGCGGCGAGCAGGTCCGCCACGGGCAACGGGCGCACGTTGACCCGATCGAAGAAGCGGATGATCTTGTAGTCCCCGGCCGCGAGCTGCGCCTCGATGAACGGCAGACAGCGTCGGGAGTAGACGGCGCAGAGGGGTTCGAAATAGCCGTCCGGCTTTTGCGGCAGGACAACGTCGGATTCGGGCGTGACGTGGGCGAGCAGGGCTGCGACCAGCTCCGGCCGGAGCAGCGGCGTATCGCAGGCCGTGACGAACACGTGCTCCGTCGTGGCCGCGGCGAGCGCAGCATGCACGCCCGTGAGCGAGCTGCGGTCCGGCAGGCGGTCCAGCACGAGCCGGCAGGAATGCCGGGCGCGGTTCGGTTCCGCCGCGAACGGGCCGGGCTCCTTGACCACCAGGAGCACCTCTCGGAAGCGACCGGCCAGGGCTTCGAGGACGCGCTCCAGGATGGTCCGCCCGCCCACGTCGAGCAGGGTCTTCACCGCGCCGCCCATGCGCACCGCCGCGCCGCCGGCGATGACGGCGGCCGTGCAGGGGACGGGCGGGCGAGCGGGTGGTTTATTCATTCCTGCACTATAGGCGGTGACGCCCTTCGCGGCAACACCCCCGACGCCGGATTTGCAGTCAAAAATGCGGACTTCCGGCCGCGCCACTTGAGGCCGGGCCCTGGACGGTGTATTCGTGAAAATCCGGTGCAGAACTCCAACCGCACGAGGAGCCCACGTGGATCAACGCGCCCTCAACGCCCTTTTCGCTCCGCGAACCGTGGCCGTCATCGGCGCTTCGGCCACACCGGGCAAGGTGGGCAACCTCGTGGTGGCGAACATGCTGGCGGCCGGCTATCGCGGCCGGCTCTTCCCCGTGAATCCCAAGGGTGGCGAGATAGAGGGCCTGCCCGTCGTGCGCCGGCCTGAGGAACTGCCCGGCGGGCTGGACCTGGCCGTGTTCGCCGTGAAGCGCGAGGCGTTGCTCCCGGCCTTTGAGGAACTGGCCAGCCGTGGGCTCAAGGCCGCGGTCGTCATCACCGCCGGGTTCCGCGAGGCCGGCCGTGATGGCTACGCCATGGAGCTGCGCCTGGCGGAGCTGGCGCGGACCTGCGGCGTGGCGCTGCTGGGTCCGAACAGCCTGGGATTGCTCGACGCCGCGCACGGCGTCAACGCCTCCTTCGCCGCGGCCGCGCCGGCGCAGGGCGATTTGGCCTTCCTCTCGCAGTCCGGCGCGCTGTGCGTGTCCATCCTTGACTGGGCCCGCTCCGAGGGCGTCGGCTTCTCCAAGTTCGTGAGCCTGGGCAACAAGGCCGTGCTGTCCGAGGCGGAGCTTTTGACCCACCTCGCCGCGGACCCGGCCACCAAGGTCATCCTGGGCTACCTGGAGAACGTGACCGACGGCGAAGCGTTCATGCGCGCCGCGCGCGAGGCTGCCCGCAGAAAACCGGTGATCATCCTCAAGGCCGGCTCCACCAACGCCGGGGCCAAGGCGGCCAGCTCCCACACCGGGGCCATCGCCGGCTCCGACGCCGCCTACGCCGCGGCCTTCGCCCAGTGCGGCGTGGTCCGCGCGCCGGATGTGGCGAGCCTGTTCCATCTGGCCGAGGCCTTCGCCCGGCTGCCCCTGCCCAAGGGCCCCAACGTGGCCGTGGTGTCCAACGCCGGCGGTCCCGGCATCCTGGCCGCCGACGCCTGCGAATCCACCAGCCTGCACATGGCCCGGCTTTCGCCGGAGACCATCCAGCGCCTGCAATCCTTCCTGCCGTCCTACGCCTCGGTCTACAATCCCGTGGACATCATCGGCGACGCCGGGGCCGAACGCTTCGCCAAGACCCTGGACGCCGTGCTCGACGATCCCCTCGTGCACGCGGTGCTGCTGCTCCTTTCGCCCACCGGCCCCATCGAGATGGAGGCCACGGCCACCGCCGTGGCGCGTCTGGCCCGGCGCTCGGGCAAGCCCGTGGCGATTTGCCTCATGGGCAAGAGCCTCGTGGCCGACGGACGGCGCATCCTGCGCGAGCGCGGCCTGCCGTGCTTCGCCTTCCCGGAGCCGGCGGTGCGCAGCCTGGAGGCCATGTACGCCTATGCCCAGTGGCGGCAGAAGCCCGTGCCGCTGTACGAGCCGCCCGCCCGCGACCTGGCGGCCGCCGGACAGGTCATCGCGGCGGCCCTGGCTCGGGGGCAGAGCGAAATCACCGGACTGGAGGCGCGCGGGGTCCTGGCGGCCTATCATCTGTCCGCGCCGGAGGCGGATCTGGCGCGCAGCAGCGCCGAGGCCGCGGAAATCGCCGGGCGGTTGGGCTTCCCCGTGGTCCTCAAGCTGGCCGCGCCGCAGCTGGCCCACGCCACGGATGTGGACGGCGTGCGCCTGGACTTGGCGGATGCGCAGAACGTGCGCCGGGAGTTCCGGGAGATCACCGACCGGGCGCAGCGCCTCCGGCCCGAGGCCTATGTGGCCGGCTGCCTGGTGCAGCGCATGGCCCCGCCGGACAGCCGCGAGATCGTGGCCGGATTCAAACGCGACGAGCAGTTCGGCCCGCTGCTCATGTTCGGTCTGGGCGGCATTCACGTGGAAATCCTCCAGGATGCGGCCCACCATTTGACCCCCTTGAGTCGCGACGACGCTTTTGGCATGATCCGGTCCATCCGCTCGTACCTGCTGCTCAAGGGCATGGGCGGCGAGAGGGGAGTCAACTTCCGCGCCTTGGAGGACGTTCTGCTGGCGCTGGCCGCGCTTGCCCAGGACTTCCCGCAGGTGTACGAAGCGGAGTTCAATCCTGTTCTGGTGAACCACGAGCGGGCCCTTGTGGCCGGCGCGCGGCTGACGTTGCGCTCGTAGGGGCGCGCATCGCCCGGGAGGAAATGATGGTCGGCATATACATCGGCTCAACCGCTGGCTATGCGGGCAAGAACCTCATCGCCATGTCGCTGGGGCTGCGCCTCCGCAAGGAGGGGCTGCACGTGGGCTACATGAAGCCCGTGGGCGCCGTGCCGCGCAGGGACGAAGGCCAGCCCGGCGATGAGGACGCCTGCTTCGTGCAAGATGTTTTGAGTCTGCGCCAGGACCCGGCGCTGGTCACGCCGGTGGTGGTCACGCGGGAGTTCACCGCGCGGGCCTTCGCCGGCGAGGTGGGCGACCTGCTGCCGTCCATCGTTGCGGCCTACGAGCAGCTCTCCGCCGGCAAGGACGTGATGATCATCGCCGGATCGGGCAATTATCTCGGATCCGGCACGTACTGCGGCCTGGACGGGGTCAGCGTGTCCCGGGCCTTGGGCGCCAAGACCGTGCTCATCGACCGCTACCAGAACGAACTGCGTTACGACTACGTGTTACGCTGCAAGGCGACCCTCGGCGACGATCTGGCCGGGGTGATTCTCAACGACATTCCGGAACACTACCGCCAGGAGGCGGATGAGCTTCTCGTGCCCTTCCTGCGGCGCAAGGGCGTGGACGTGCTCGGCGTCATCGCCTCGGACCCGATCATGAGCGCCATCAAAGTCTCGGACCTGGCCGAACGCCTCGGCGGCAAGGTCGTCAGCGCCCACCACAAGGCCGACCGCGTGGTGGAGGACTTCCTCATCGGCACCATGCAGGTGGAGAACTTCCTGGCCCATTTCGTGCGCCACAAGAACTCGGCCATCATCGTCGGCGGCGACCGCTCCGACGTACAGCTCGTGGCGCTGGAAGGCAGCTGCCCCTGCCTCATCCTCACCGGCAATCTCTATCCCAACGACATCATCCTGACCCGCTCGGAAGTGCTGCAGACGCCCATCATCGTGGTGCGCGAGGACACCTTCAGCGTGGCCAAGAAGATGGAAAACATCCTCTCGCGACACAAACTGCGCGATATGATCAAGGTCAACCACGGCGTTCAGCTTGTGGCCGCCGCCCTGGACTTCAAGACCCTGCGCGGCCGTGTCGGCCTGTAGGAGAGGAGAAGGAATGCACCACCTCATGCCCCGCAAAAAACATCTGGCCCTCGCCCTGTCCGTTCTGCTCGCGACCGCATGGATCGCCCCGGGCCTGGCCCAGGACAAGCTCACCAGCATTCACGACCCCGCCTTCGACGATCCGCAGAGCATCCCCGTGACCTTCAACCACAACGCCCACAACGCCAAGGCCGGGCTCAAGGACTGCGCGGCCTGCCACCACGTCTACAACAGAGAGGGGCAGATCGTGGCCGGAGCGGCGAGCGTGGACAAGAAGTGCTCGGACTGCCACCGCGTGCGCCCGGCGGCCAGCGAATTCGCGCCGGCCCTCATGCTCGCCTTCCACAAGCGCTGCCAGAACTGCCACATCGAGCGGAACAAGGGACCGGTGGAGTGCGGCGGCTGCCACAAGCGCTGATGCGCGCCGTCTGAAACAAAGCAGGCCGGGTCGCCCCGGCCTGCTTTGGTCCGAACTCCCGAGCGGCTACTTGCCGCGCCGGATGTTGTACACCGCGCGGCCCTCGGCCAGATGCACCTCGGGCGCGCCCGCGCTCCAGACCACCACGTGCGCGTTGCCCACGCGGTTGCCCAGGAGCCGCACGTCGGCTTCGGCGTAGAGATCGGCTGCGGGCGCGGGCCGCAGGTAGTCCACGCTGATGTCGATGGTGGCGATCTTGTCGTCCATGGCGCAGCGGGTCCAGATGGCGAAGCCGCCGCAGACGTCCACCAGGGTGGAGATGACGCCGCCGTGCAGGGCCGGCCGGCGCGGGTCGCCGATGAGTTCCGGCCGGAAGGGCACGCACAGCTTGGCGTAGCCTTCGCGCAGCTCCACGGCCTTGATGCCCAGGAGTTCGTGGAACGGCAGGCCGTGCTCCACCAGTTCCGCCATTTTGGCGTAGTCCATGCGCGCGTCTCCTACAGGATGTACCGCGAAAGGTCGCGGTCCTCGACGATGCCGGCGAGTTGCGACTGAACGTAGGCGCGGTCCACGACGACCTTCTGGCCGCCGCGGTCCGAGGCCTCGAAGGACAGCACGGCCAGCAGCTTCTCCATGATCGTGTACAGCCGCCGCGCGCCGATGTTCTCCGTCTCCTCGTTGATGCGCTGGGCCGTGGCCGCGATTTCCTGCAGGGCGTCGTCGGTGAAGCTCAGCTCCAGCCCTTCGGTGCCGAGCAGGGCGGTGTATTGCACGGTGAGGGCGTTCTGCGGTTCGGTGAGGATGCGGTAGAAGTCGTCGCGGCCCAGGGCGGAGAGCTCCACGCGCAGGGGAAAGCGGCCCTGAAGCTCGGGGATGAGATCGCTGGGCTTGGCGTAGTGGAAGGCCCCGGCGGCGATGAACAGGATGTGGTCCGTGCGGATCATGCCGTACTTGGTGTTCACCACGCAGCCTTCGACCACGGGGAGCAGGTCGCGCTGCACGCCCTCGCGCGAGACGTCCGGACCGCCGCCCTGGCCTTCGCGGCTGGCGATCTTGTCCAGTTCGTCGATGAAGATGATCCCGGACTGCTCCACGCGCTCCCGCGCGGCCTCCTGGACCTTGTCCATGTCGATGAGCTTGTCCGATTCCTCCTGGACCAGGGCGGCGAAGGCGTCCTTGACCTTCATCTTGCGCAGCTTTTTCTTCTGGGGGAAGAAGCGGCCGAGCACATCCTGAACCTGTCCGCCCATGTCCTCCATACCCGGAATGGCCATGAGCGACATGCTCGCCGAATCCTGCGCCGCAACCTCCAGTTCGACCATGCGGTCGTCGAGCTTGCCCTCGCGCCAAAGCTGGCGGAACTTCTCACGCGTGGACTCGCTGGCCGAGAGCGGGGCGGCCGGCTCCGGAACCGCAGGCATGACCGGGGTGAAGGTGTACCCGCCGCCCGGTTTGGCGCTGCCGGGCAGCAGCAGGTCCAGCAGGCGGTCCTCGGCGTGCTTTTCGGCGCGTACGCGGACCTTGTCGCGCTCTTCGGCGCGGACCATGGTGATGCCGATCTCCATGAGGTCGCGGATCATGGACTCCACGTCGCGGCCGACGTAGCCGACCTCGGTGAACTTGGTGGCCTCGACCTTGTGGAACGGGCTCTTGGCCAGCTTGGCCAAGCGGCGGGCGATCTCGGTCTTGCCCACGCCGGTGGGGCCCATCATGATGATGTTCTTGGGCGCGATCTCCTCGCGCAGCTCCGGGTCGAGCTTCTGCCGACGCCAGCGGTTGCGCATGGCGATGGCCACCATGCGCTTGGCCTCGGCTTGGCCGATGACGTACTTGTCGAGTTCGGAGACGATCTCGCGGGGGGTGAGGGGGGAGCTCATGACTTTGCGGCCTCTTTGGTCATGGTTTCCATGTGGATTTGATCATTGGTGTACACGCAGAGTTCGGAGGCGATCTTCATGGCGGCCATGGCGATGTCCGCGGCGGGCATCTGCGTGTGCCGGCGCAGGGCGCGCGCGGCTGCCAGGGCGTAGGTCCCGCCGGAGCCGATGGCGGCCATGCCGTCGTCCGGCTCGATGACGTCGCCGGTGCCGGTGAGGATCAGGATATTTTCGGCGTCGGCGGCGAGGATCATGGCCTCCAGCTTGCGCAGGTACTTGTCCGTGCGCCAGTCCTTGGCCAGCTCGACGGCCGCGCGCACGAGGTTGCCGGAGTGGGATTCGAGCTTCTTCTCGAAGCGCTCGAAAAGGGTGAAGGCGTCGGCGGTGGCGCCGGCGAAGCCGACCATGACCCGGTCCTTGTAGATGGTGCGCACCTTGCGCGCGGTGTGCTTCATGGCCACGCTCTGGCCGAGGGTCACCTGTCCGTCGCCGGCCATGGCCGCGCCTTCGGGGCCCATGACGGCGAGGATGGTGGTGCCGTGGATCTCCATTGCGGCTCCTTTGTTGGGGGAATCAGGACGCATGCGGCGGGCCGAACAGGGTTTCGGCCTGGCCGCGCCAGAAGGTGAAAGCCTCCCGCCCGCGCAGCCAGAGGGCGGCCTCGGCCACGAGATCCCGGATAAGTCCCTGACGCAGTTCGTCAAGGGCGATGGGCGCGGCGAGCTTCAGCGGATAACCATAGGCCCCGCAGCTGATGGCCGGAAAGGCGATGCGCCGCAGCCCGTTTGCGTGGGCCAGGCGCAGGCTTTCGCAATAGGCCGAGCGCAGGTCGCGTTCCTCGCCGCCGTCTCCGCCGCCCCAGATGGGGCCCACGGTGTGGATCACGAAGCGCGCGGCCAGGCGAAAGCCCGGCGTGATGACCGCCTGGCCGGCGGGCAGGCCGTCGATGCGTTCGGCGATGACGCGGCAGGCCGCCAGCAGTTCCGGGCCGGCCGCGCGGTGGATGGCCCCGTCCACGCCGCCGCCACCGAGGAGGGTCGAGTTGGCCGCGTTGACGATGGCGTCGGCGTCCGAACGCGTCAGATCGCCTTCGACGAGGAGCAGCCGCCCCTTGCCGAAGGTCCAGGTTGGGAACCGGTCCGGCATTGTGCGCCTCCGGGTTAGTCGTCCTCGGGATCGCCCTGGGGCCGCTGTTGCGGCAGGGCGTCGGGAGAGGCCAGGATCATGCGTCCCAGACGCACGTCCTCGCCGATGCGCGCCTTGAGCTCGTCCACGCTGGCGAACTTGCGTTCGGAGCGCAGGCGCTGCACGAACTGCACGGCCAGCGTCTGGCCGTAGATGCTGCGCCGGAAGTCCATGATGTGGGCCTCCAGGGTGAGGCCGGTGTCGCCGAAGGTCGGGTTCACGCCGACGTTGGCCACGGCCGGCAGGGGCTGGCCGTCCAGCACGGCCCACACGGCGTAGACGCCGGGCCGCGGCAGGAGCGTACCGCCCAGGGAAAGATTGGCCGTGGGATAGCCGAGCAGGGCCGCGCCGCGTTTCTTGCCGTCGATCACCGTGCCCTGGACCTCGAAGAAGCGGCCGAGCAGGGGGCGCGCGTCCCAGACGTTGCCGGAGATCACGAGATCGCGGATGCGTGTGGAGCTGACCACCGCGCCGCCGACGATCACCGGATCCAGCCGCTCCACGCCGAAGCCCAACTCGCCGCCGATCTGCTTCAGGAGCTCGTAATCGCCCTTGCGGCCCTTGCCCATGGCGTAGTCGTAGCCGACCACGAGTTCGCGCATGGCCAAGCCGTCGAGCAGGTAGCGGCGCACGAAGTCCTCGGGCTCCAGCGCGGCCATCTGCCGGGAGAATTCCAGCACCAGCGCGACGTTGATCCCCTGTTCATCCAGGAGCCGGAGGCGCTGGGCCGTGGTGGTGAGGAAAAGCGGGGCCTTGGGGCCCAGGAACACGGTCTGCGGATGCGGGTCGAAGGTCACGACGACGCTGATGAGCCCGCGGGCCTTGGCCTTGGCGCAGGTGCGCTCGATGAGCCGCTGGTGGCCCACATGCACGCCGTCGAAATTGCCGATGGTGACGCAGGAGCCGGAAATGGTCTCGTGAAGTTCCTCGATGCGGCGTGCGGCGATCATGCGATGCTGGTTTCCTTGTGCAATGGCGAAGGGCTTGGGGTAGCAAAATCGGTGCGCGGCATCAAGAGCCGGGCCGCTGACCGCCGCGTCCCGTGGGATGCTCGCCGCGGGCCTCGTCCTTCTTGTCGCCGTTGCCGTGCTTACCCATGGCCTTCTCCAGCGCGGCCAGGTCACGCCTGTCGTCGTCGGTCTTGGCCAGGGAGCGCGCCCGGCCGAGGAACAGCTCGGCCTTATTCTTGTCCCGGCCGTAGTGGTACGAATAGGCCATCTGGAGGTTCGCGCCGAAGAGGTTGCCGGACTCGCCCAGGATGCGTCCGTAGTAGAAGCGCACCTCGGAGTCCTCCGGCACCTCGTGGATCACGCGCTGCATGGTGCTGCTCGCCCCGGCGTAGTCCTTGCGCTCGCCCATGAGCCGGGCGAGGAAGAACAGCGACATGGCGTCCTTGGGATTGATGATCGAGGCCTTTTGCAGGTAGGGCGCCGCCGTGTTGAAGTCCCCGTGGTTGAAATAGAAAATGCCGGCCTCGCGCAGGACGAGCGGATCGTTCGGTCCGCAGGCGAGCGCCGCACCGAAGGCCTGCCCGGCCTCATTCATGCGGCGCAGGCGATCCAGGGCGATGCCCTTGCCGGCCATGTCCAAACAGCTCTGCTCGGCCTTGGGCTTGGCGTTGTAATAAGCCAGGGCGGTCTCGGCCGAGGTCATGCGCGCGCGCAGGATGGTCTGGATGCGCAGGAACTGGGTCTTGTTGAACTCCCGGGCCACGACCTCCGCCGGCATGCGCTTGATGCGGTCGCGCAGGTAGGCGATGCGTTCGTCGAGAGCGGGGTGGGTGGAGAGGTAGGAGGGGATGCTGTCGCCGGACATGAACCAGCGCTGCTTGTTCATGATCTCGAAGGTCATGGGCATGGCGTTGGGGTTGTAGCCGGCATTGGTCATGAAGGTGAGGCCGACGTGGTCGGCCTCGTTTTCGTTTTGCCGGGTGTACATGAGGAACGCCGACTGTGCGCCGGCCAGGGAGCCCGTGGCGAGGGCCCGGCCGAGGTTGCCGGAGGTCGAGCCGCCGCTTGCGCCGAGGAGCACGCCAGCCACCGTGCCGGCGATGGAGGCGATGTTCAGATATTTCATCTGCTGCATGCGCTTGGCCACGTGGTGCTCCACGACGTGGCCGAGTTCGTGGCCGATGACCGCGGCCAGCTCGTCCTCATTCTCCACGCCGAGGATCAGCCCGGTGAAGATGTAGATGTAGCCGCCGGGAATGGCGAAGGCGTTCATGGAGCCATTGGCCACGACGGCGCTCTTTATCGTCCAGGGCTGCGGCGGCAGCTGCGCGGCCACGCGGTCCACGACGGACTTCACGTAGGTGGTGACCTCGGGATCATCCACAAAGGTCAGCTGGGCCCGGATGGTCTCGTCGAACTTCCGGCCGAGCTCCTTCTCGTCGCCGATGGTCATGGAGCCGAACTGGGCGCTGGCCAGCGTCGGGGTCAAAAGGAGGAACAGGGCGAGCAGACTGACGATCAGGCGATGCGAACGTGGCGGACGGCTGCGCATGGTCCTTCCGAATGGTTGCGGTCGCCGGGAGGCCGGCGGCCATGACCCGGGCCTTATACCACAGGCCCGGAAAAGAAAAAAGGATGCGCAGGCCGCGCATCCTTTTGTGCAAAATGGACGGAAATGGTCGGTCTACTTGTTCATTATGTTCAGGAATTCGTTGTTGTTTTTGGTCTTGCGCATCTTGTCCAGCAAAAACTCCATGGAATCGATGGTGTTCATGGGCGAGAGGACCTTGCGCAGGATCCAGACGCGGTTGAGCACGTCCTCGTCGAGGAGCAGCTCTTCCTTGCGGGTGCCGGAACGGTTGATGTCGATGGCCGGGAACACGCGCTTCTCGGACAGGTGGCGGTCGAGATAGATCTCCATGTTGCCCGTGCCCTTGAACTCCTCGAAGATGACCTCGTCCATGCGGCTGCCGGTGTCGATGAGCGCGGTGGCGATGATCGTCAGGCTGCCGCCGGATTCGATGTTGCGGGCGGCGCCGAAGAAGCGCTTGGGCCGCTGCATGGCGTTGGCGTCCAGGCCGCCGGAGAGCACGCGGCCCGAGGACGGGGTCACGGCGTTGTAGGCGCGGCCCAGCCGGGTGATGGAGTCGAGCAGGATGACCACGTCGCGCTTGCGCTCCACGAGGCGCTTGGCCTTCTCCAGGACCATCTCCGTCACCTGCACGTGGCGGGTGGGCGGCTCGTCGAAGGTGGAGCTGACCACCTCGGCGCGCACGGTGCGCTCCATGTCGGTCACTTCCTCGGGCCGTTCGTCGATGAGCAGAACGATGAGGTAGACTTCCGGATGGTTGGCGTTGATGGAGTTGGCGATGGTCTGGAGCATCATGGTCTTGCCGGTGCGCGGCGGGGCCACGATGAGGCCGCGCTGGCCGCGGCCGATGGGCGAGAGCAGGTCGATGACGCGCGAGGAGAAGTTTTCCGCGCCGTTCTCCATCTTGAAGCGCTTGTCCGGGTAGAGCGGGGTCAGGTTGTCGAAGAGCACGAGGTGCTTGCTCATCTCCGGCGGCTCGAAGCCGATCTCGCTGACCTTGAGCAGGGCGAAATAGCGTTCGCCCTCCTTGGGCGGCCGGATCTGGCCGGAGATGATGTCGCCCTTGCGCAGGCCGAAGCGGCGGATCTGCGAGGGCGAGATGTAGATGTCGTCCGGGCCCGGCATGTAGGAATAGAGTGGCGAGCGCAGGAAGCCGAAGCCGTCCGGCAGGATCTCCAGCACGCCCTCGCCGAAGATCTGGCCGTTCTGCGAGGCGCATTCCTGGAGTAGTGCGAAGATCAGCTCCTGCTTGCGCAGATTGCTCGGGTTTTCGATTTTAAAGTCGTTGGCGAGCTCCATGAGCTCGGGCATGCTCTTCTGCTTCAGCTCGGTGAGGTTGAGCTTGTTTTCCGAGGTGGCGACATAGTCGTCCTCGACATAGTCCATTGTGTTGCGCTCCTGGGTTCGTTCGGGGGCACGCTCCTGCGTGCGGTCCTGGTTGCGATCCTGGGCGCGATCCTCGCGCGAGCGGTTGCCTTTCGGGGAATGGTTCTGGTGTTTTTCGCGGGGCATGGAACGCCTCACGCTCCTGCAAGCTAAGGTTGACGGGTTTGGGCAGTCCCCACCGCGGGGACGTCCTTTGGAAAGATCACGGATGAGCGGCGCGCGTCTGATGAAAATTCGTCACATGTCTCCCGTATGGGGCACATGCCTCGGCAACGGACTGCATGACTGTGACGACGGTTTCTCTCCGGTGTGGAATGGCACTTGGTGCGGATTGGGAATTTGCCGCGCGGACGCGCTGAAAACCCGCCTAACCCAAAGGGCGGATAATGACAAGAGGGTTATTTGGCTTTTTGCAACTTTTCCTGTTGCTTTAAAATCACGTCCGCGAACATTTCGTTGATGTCGGCCTTGACGTCGGCCTGGTCGCGGCCCAGCGAATAGGCCAGCTCCATGGACACCAGCGTCATGGCCTGCTCCAGCAGCCGCCGCTCGCCGAAGGACAACTCCTTGTCCATGCCGATGAGGAAAAGCTCCTTGAGCACGTAGGCTACGTCCTTCAGATCCGTGCTTTTGAGCTTTTCGGAGTACTCGCGGTAACGGCGGTTCCAGTTCTGCCCCGTATATCCGGTGAAATCCGAGCGGTCCTTGAGCGACTCGAACACGTCCTGCCCCGTGCGCAGGCTGCAGACGTGCCGCAGGCCGACATTGTGCGCATTCTTGACCGGCACCATGAGCGTGACGGAATTGCTCAGGATGCGGACAATGTAGTAGTCCGCCCGAGTTCCGCCTATCTCTTGGGTTTCGATGCGCTCGATGCGGCCGACCCCCTGGGCGGGGTAGACGACCAACTCGTTGATTTGAAACACTGAAGCTCCTTCCGGAAGAGGAGGGCGCACTCCCGGTGAATGTTCACATTAACCAATTTGACCGGGAGTGTCCATCGTCTCGACCGGGGTCTCTGCGACGGAATAACGGAAGGAGTTGACCATCTGCACGGCGTCGGTCTGTCCGCGCCGGAAGAACAACTGTACGCCCTTGACGGCGGCCTCGCAAACGGCCCGAACCGCCGGGCGGTCGGCCACGGAAAATTCGCTGAGAACGTAGTCCGAAACCTGCGAGGAGAACTGCGGCCGGCCGATGCCCATGCGCAGGCGCATGAAGTCCTCGCCGCCCATGTGCTCCACGATGGATTCGATGCCGCGGTGTCCGCCGGAACTGCCGCCGCGCTTGAGCTTCATGCGCCCCAGGGGCAGGTCCAGTTCGTCGTGCAGGACGAGGACGTCCTGAAGGGCGAGGCCATGCCGGCCGCAGACCCGGCTTACGGCGCGGCCGGAGAGGTTCATGTAGGTCAGCGGCTTGACCAGCAGGCAGGACCGGCCGCCCACGGCCAATCCGTAAAGCTCGAAGTCGCCGCCGGATTGCAGCGCCTGCAGGCGCATGCTTTTGCGCTCCCGGGCCTGGGCCAGAAGCGTTTCGGCGGCGAGGAACCCGAAATTGTGCCGGGTGCGCTCGTACTGCGGTCCGGGGTTGCCCAGGGCGACGATGAGGGCGGTTGCGTCCATGGTCTGGCGGGGCGGACGACGAAAACGTCCGGCATTGTTGGCGATGCGTTCCGGAAAAGCTTAAAAAGGCGGGGGAGACATTCTCCCCCGCCACACTGAGCGGTCGGTTCCCGGCCCAAAGCCGGGGGCTGCCGAAGTAAGCCGCTAGCCCTTGGCGGGAGCGGCGCCGGCGGCGGGAGCAGCGCCAGCGGCCGGGGCGGCGCCGGCGGCGGGAGCGGCGGCGGCCTCCTCGGTCTCGGCCTCTTCCTCGGCTTCCTTGGCCACGACGCCGAGCACGGCGAAGTTGTCGTCGAAGACGGCGCGCACGCCGGCGGGCATCTTCACGTTGGAGATGTGCACGTTGTCGCCGATGCCGAGGTCGGTCACGTCGACGACGATCTTCTCGGGCACGTCCAGCGGCTTGCAGATGACCTCGATGTTGTCGCGGAAGATTTCGAGCTGGCCGCCGAGCACGAGGCCCTTGGCCTTGCCCTCGACAACGACGCGCACGTCGACGCGGATGTCGCGGTTCAGGTCGACGCCGTAGAAATCGACATGGATGGGCGTGGACTTGATCGGGTCGTACTGGACGTGCTTGATCAGCGAGGGCAGCTCGGCGGGCTTGCCGTCCTGCTCCATGGCCAGGTGAAACACGCGGGAGTTGCCGACCTTGCGGTGCAGCTTGGTCAGGGGCAGCATGTCCACCACGACGGGAATGTTCTGGCCTTCCTGATTGTAGTAGATGCCGGGCACCACGTCCTTGGTGCGCAGGCGGCGGCAGGAGCCCTTGCCTTTCTCGGCGCGGGGGCGCACGGTGAGGGTCATCAATTCAGCCATGTCGTCTTCTCCTTTGAACGGGCGGGGCCGCCGCCCGAAAAACGTTCGCGTTTATACGAAAAGCACGCTCACGGAGGTCTCTCCGTGGACGTTCATGATGGCCTTGGCCAGCAGGTCGCTGACGGTGAGGACCTTGATCTTCTGGCACATGCGCTTGCGCGCGTCCAGGGGGATGGTGTCCGTGACCAGGACCTGGGAAAACACGCTCTTGTCCAGGCGCTCGATGGCCGGACCGGAGAGCACGGGGTGCGTGGCGCAGGCCAGAATTTCCTTGGCGCCGTTGTCGGCCAGGACCTGCCCGGCGGCGCACATGGTGCCCGCGGTGTCGACCATGTCGTCGAGCACGATGGCGATCTTGCCCTGGACGTTGCCGATGAGGTGCATGGCCTTGGCCTGGTTGGGCGCGTCGCGGCGCTTGTCCACGATGGCCAGCCCGGCGTCCATGCGCTTGGCGTAGGCCCTGGCGCGCTCCACGCCGCCGGCGTCGGGCGAGACGATGACGATTTCGCCGTCGAGCTTGCGCAGGTAGTCGAGGAACACCGGCGCGGCGAACAGGTTGTCCACGGGGCAGTTGAAGAAGCCCTGGATCTGCCCGGCGTGCAGGTCGATGGTCATCATACGGTGCATGCCGGCCACCGACAGGAAGTCGGCCACGAGCTTGGCGCTGATGGGCACGCGCGGCAGCACCTTGCGGTCCTGGCGGGCGTAGCCGTAGTAGGGCATCACCGCGGTGATGCGCCTGGCGCTGGCGCGCTTGAGCGCGTCAATCATCAGACACAGCTCCATGAGGTGGAAATTCACGGGGGAGCAGGTGGGCTGGACCACGAACACGTCGTCGCCGCGCACGTTGGCGTCGATCTCGATGCGGATCTCGCCGTCGCTGAACTGTTCGCGCAGGACCGGCGTGAGCTGGCAGCCGATGTGCGAGCAGATGGCCTCGGTGAGATCAACGTTGGCCGAGCCGCTCAGAATCTTTAAGTCGCGTGTGCCTGACATTTCCTCTTACCTTCGCTTGAATGGCTGGGGTGGAAGGATTCGAACCCTCGAATAACGGGACCAAAACCCGCCGCCTTACCGCTTGGCTACACCCCAGTGTCTCAGGATCTCGACGTGCACGGGCAACGCCTTTGTCCGCAAGTCATCGGCGGCGCCAAGGGCCAAGCGACGTTCCCGGAACAGGGCGGCTATCCCCGCTCCGCTTCCGCTCATGACCGCACAGGCCGCGCCAAGCGTCAGCAGACGCTCTTTCAGCCTGCGCAGTTCCGCAAAGGCCGGGAACACCGCTGTCTCAAAATCGTTCCAGACCCTTACGGGCGAAAGGGAAACCCGTCTCTTATGCGTGAGTGGGCCCGTTGTCAAGCCTTCCCGCGAGGGCAGCTGCGCTGCGGCCAGATCGTCCCATGCGCCATAGGCCCAGGCGGTGGAGACGTGGACCTTCGGCAGCACGACGAGCAGGGTGAAGGCCGCAAGATCCAGAGCGACCGGCGTGAGTTTTTCGCCGATGCCGCCGGCCAGCGCCGGCGCGCCGAGGAGAAAGAAGGGCACGTCCGCGCCGAGCCGCGCGGCCAGGGCGACGAGGGCCTCCTGCGGCAATGCGGCCTCGCCGGACCTGGCTTGCAGCCAGCGCAGCATGGCCGCGGCGTCCGAGCTGCCGCCGCCCAGGCCCATGCCGGCGGGGATGCGCTTGTCCAGGCGCACGGAAATGTCCGGCGCAAAGCCCGTGGCCTCGCCGTATGCGCGCCAGGCGCGATGCACGAGGTTCTTTTCCGGCGGCGTGTCCGGCAGCTCCGGGGCCACCCGGCAGCCGGCCCCAGCTTCGGCCGGCGCGATCTCCAGCGTGTCGAACAGGCCCTCCACCGGCACGAACAGGCTCTCGATGTCGTGGTAGCCGTCCGGCCGCCGGGACAGGATGCTCAGGCACAGGTTGATCTTCGCCGGGGCGCGGAGGGTGTCGGGCATGGGGGAGTTCGGGGTTGAGGTGAGGTGGGGGGAACGCGTGGTCCCCCCACCTCTGCACGGAACGCTACTGCTTGTCCAGGGCTATGGCGCGCAGGAAGTTGTGTCCCTCGCGCTTGAGCAGGAGCATCACCAGGCCCTTCTGCTTGGAGCCGGCGATGACGCCCTTGAGCTGGTCGACGGTGTTCACGGCCTGCTGGTTGGCCTCCAGAATGACGTCGCCCGGCAGGATGTCGACCTGGCTGGCCGCGCTGCCGTTCTTGACGCCCAGCACGAGGAGTCCCTGCGGCTTGGTCAGGCCGAGGGCTTGCGCCTCCTCGCCGCCCTCCACGGGCCGCAGCTCAAGGCCGAGCATGGTGGTGGTGGCGGGCTGCTGCGGCTTGACGCCGCCGCCGCGCTTTTGCTCGGTCACGTAGGCCGGCTTGCGTTCGCCCAGGGTGATGGTCAGGTCGTGCATCCGGCCCTGACGCAACACGCCCACATTGATTTTTTCACCGGGGTGCATGGAGGCGACGCGCGCGAGCAGCGTGCTGGCGGAGTCGATGTCCTGGCCGTTGACCTTGAGGATCACGTCGCCGGCCTTGACTCCGGCCTTTTCCGCCGGGTCGCCGGGCAGGACCTGGGCCACGAGCACGCCCTTGGTGTCCTTGAGGCCCACGGCCTTGGCGGTGTCCTCGTCGAGTTCCTGCATGCTGATGCCGAGCCAGCCGCGCTTGATTTTCTTGCCGCTCTTGAGGTCGCGGATGATCTTGTCGGCCAGGCTGGCGGGCGTGGCGAAGCCGATGCCCTGGCCGTTGGGCACGATGGCGGTGTTGATGCCCACGACCTTGCCGTCCATGTTGATCAACGGACCACCGGAGTTGCCCGGATTGATGCTGGCGTCGGTCTGGAGGAAGTTGTCGAAGGGGCCCGCGCCGATGTGCCGGCCCTTGGCGCTGACGATGCCGGCCGTGACGGTGTGGCCCAGGCCGAAGGGGTTGCCGATGGCCAGGACCCATTCGCCCACCTTGGTGGCGTCGGAATTGCCGAACTCCAGCACGGGCAGATTGCCGCCGGCCTCGATCTTGAGCAGGGCCAGGTCGGTCTCCTGATCGCGGCCCACGACCTTGGCGGTATAAGGCTTGTCGCGGCTCAGAAGCTTGACCTTGATCTCGTCGGCCTCGGCCACCACGTGGTTGTTGGTCACGATGTAGCCGTCGGAGGAGATGATGAATCCGGAGCCCAGGGAGGTCAGCTTGCGCGGCTGCATCTCCTGCTGGCCGAAATAGCGCTCGAACTGGTCGAAGAAGTCGCGGAAGGGCGAGTTCCTGGGCGCGTTCTTCATGAACTGCTGGAAGGGACCGCCGCCCGCGACGCTTTTCGTGGTGCTGATGTTGACCACGGCCTTGCCCGCGCGTTCGGCAAGGTCGGTGAAGTCCGGCAGCCCCGCCTTGGCCAGGCCGAGGGAGGGCATGACGAGGAAGGTGATGAGTGAGGCCACTGCCAGGAAACGTTTCATCCGTATACCTCCATTGCGCGCCGCCACCCGACGACGTTTGCGGAACTATAGTGCCGCATGGCGATTTGTCAAAGGTCGGCCCGACGCGGGGCGGCAGCGAATTCGGCTTGAAGGCCATGCGCGAATCGTGTAGGAAGCAACTCCCTGACGGGACGCGCCCTCGTAGCTCAGTCGGATAGAGCACAGGATTCCTAATCCTGGTGTCGCAGGTTCGATTCCTGCCGGGGGCACCAAAGAATTTCGGGCAGTTAGCGTACAAATCAACGCTGACTGCCTTTTTATTTTCCCCGAGTGTGTCGGCAATAGTAGT